>Ga0209367_1000852_pt1 | contig 34358 bp, 19 predicted proteins | sample WorMetLIZISLAND2_FD_187412 | JGI IMG/M metagenome (GOLD analysis project Ga0209367, IMG submission 187412) | Marine gutless worms symbiont microbial communities from Max Planck institute for Marine Microbiology, Germany - Olavius geniculatus... ... | reverse complement strand
AGCAGTAGCAGTAGCAGTAGTAGTAGCATTAGCAGTAGCAGTAGTAGCAGTAGCAGTAGCAGTAGTAGCAGTAGCAGTAGCAGTAGCAGTAGTAGTAGCAGTAGTAGCAGTAGCAGTAGTAGTAGCAGTAGCAGTAGCAGTAGTAGTAGCAGTAGCAGCAGTAGTAGTAGCTGTAGTAGTAGTAGCAGTAGCAGTAGCAGCAGCAGTAGCAGTAGTAGTAGCAGTAGTAGTAGCAGCAGCAGTAGCAGCAGTAGTTGTAGCAGTAGTAGTAGTAGCAGTAATAGCAGTAGCAGTAGTAGTAGTAGTAGTAGCAGTAGTAGTAGCAGTAGCAGCAGTAGATTGTTTTGTGATTTTTGTTTGCTTCAAACACGTTGATGAATCAGTCTAATCTTGGAATGTTTTTTGTTTAGCATTGTCATTGCAACCAGCAGCTGCTCTGATTGGAGACGTAGGCCTAGCTGTCTCAGACAGTCATGGCTCGGAGCAGTGGAGACTGACCCGTGCCCACTGAATTTTGGCTTGGTGTGATGGCAAAACGACACGCGGGACAGAGCAGTATGGCGGCAAGGATTGCAGTAGTAGTGTGTGAGTAGTTGTTGTAGTAGTCATCGTACTTCTAGTAGCAGCTAACTGTGTGTGTGTCTGTGTGTTTGCACAGTTGGAGAGAGATCGTGAACAGCTATTGGCTGAACTAGAGTCACTGCGTCGTCAGCTGACAGAGTCACGTGACCGTTGTGACAAGATGGCCGCCGACAGACGACAACTACAACTCAGTCTGACTGCTTGTGAACAGTCTGCTGCACAGACTAGAGACACACTGCGTCAGAAGGCTAGTAGTAGTAGCCGTCGTAGTAGTAGTAGTAGTAGTAGTAACAACATTTTCTAGACAGTAAACATTACAGTCGAACATTCGGTTTAGCTGAGTCTGTGAAGCATTGTGACTTTTTGCTTAGTTTTCAGCTATACATACACTTAATTATATATGATACAAACCTACTTACTGTTAGGCCAGAGTCGTCTAATAGTAGTAATAACAGACTAATAGTGTAAATTGTGTGTTTGTGGTTAGGAGATGGAACTGGCTAGAGCGATGTTTCAGCTGGCTCAGAATAACAAGAAGCTAACCAATGTCGTTAACACCAGCACAACAACTTCCCTTGCTGCGGCCCACGTCAGTCTGTTTACAATAATCACAATTATCACTAGACACTGCACAACGTAATTACTGCCATACGTGCTGATTTTGAGTGTGCTCTAACTTCACTTCTTTTTTGCCGATTGTGGGCTAAATTTCACGGAATTACTCATTCTTATGTGAGAGAAATTGTAGTGCACAATGCAGGTTTTTTAAATTTTGATATTTTTTTCATTGTGTAGATAAGAATTTTGCATGTTCTTTCTTCTTTCCCATTATTTTTAAAGGAGGGCACCCAAAATTTTTGGAGTCCGGTTTTAAAACTACATCGATTTCGGATCATGTGCTAAAGTTTTGTGGCTATCAGTTGAGGGATATCAGAGATCATGTGTTGAAAAATATAAAAAGAAGAAATTAGCATCAGATTTTGTTCACAGGTGGATTCATCGTCATTTAAACAACAGTCTGTTACTATGGTAACCACATCAGCAGCCATTCAGCAGGTGTGCAGTTTATTTCACTCTTTGTCTGTCTCTCTGTCTGCAAGATTACTCAGAAAGTTGGGAGTAGACATTGATAATTTTTCTAGAGTTGTGGGGCATGGTTTAGTGATTTTCATGGTGAAATATTGTACATGGTTGGGCATTGCTGATAGAAGAAATCATTAGATTTTTGTGGCTTTCTGAATTCTTTTATGGATTATGGATCATTTTACAGGATTCTTTATTCTTTACTGTTAGCATTAGCATCTTCGTTGAGTCTGCTGTATTTGCCGGTTTACTGCTTTACTATTCTTAGCAGAGTTTTGTGATCACTCTTAGTTTACTATTGTGTTTCCCATAGATGCAGACAGCCAAGGATAGTTAAAACAGTGATTTTGGTGAAGGTTTGCAGTGTTTGAGTACTGTTTATGGTTTTAATTTGTTTGCTTTGTATGTTATCAGTACATGGTCATTACTGATGTTAGCTGAGTAATGGCTATGGCTGGTTTCTGGTTATTAACCAATTGGTTAACTAAGCTATTAGCTAACTAAAAACTAACTAAGCTATAAGTTAGGCTGATGATGCTATTAACTATCCAGTTAACAGATTATAACTGGGGGTAGAATGTCAGCTAGTCTTAGCTGTTGATTAATTGGTTAGCTGTTTGCAAAATGGTGCAAAAAACATATTTTGTTTGATTATTTATTTTTACGATGTTTGTAATAACAGTGAAAGATTATACTGCAAGCAATCCATTTAAGGCAGTCAAGGAGAAATTTTCCATTACAGTACATATCTTTGCTATAGAAATTTGTCCAACTTTCAGCATATGTGGTGGGCTGTTAAGTAAAAACGTCAAACATTAAACCTTCAGTCAACTTAGACTGGTGGTTAGCGAAAAAAAATTAGTTGAAAGACTGGGAAACCGGGCCTGACCGTGTGAATTGCAGTGAAATGTGTTTTTGTCGGTAGACAGAGAACACGGTGATAGATGATGTGCAGAACAGCATGGATGAGGTACTCAGAGTTATTGTAGTAGTAGTAGTATTAGTAGTAGTATTTTATGACATACTTAGTCCTATTATCTCTCACTATAGTGTCTGGAGTGTTATAAGTGCTTATAATCTCACTTCACCCATGCATGACAACTGATTCTATTTCCCATTTGTATATCACACGTGCTCCTATCAGGCATGAAATATGTATGTTTTAACATGGCATACTGTGTATTATGCCTAGTTATACTTGCATAAGACACTGTAGACCATTTTGAAACCTACATGAGTAGTATTTGTAGTCGCAGCAGCAGTTGTAGCCTTAAGTCTTTGAGTAACATATAACTCAGTCCAATTAATTAGATGATGAATATGGAGAACAAATCTAGTGTTTAGTTCAGTAATCATCATCATCATCATCATCACTACGAACTGATTAGCGTGGTATAAGTACAAACTGCACTTCAAGAGCACGTTACAAGTTACAACACGATAAAAACACGTAGAAACACTAAAAAATAAAAACCAAAAAATAAAACGCTAAGACAAAAACACACACAGATCAAAACAGTCACTCGCCATAAGATCGACGAAATAAAAATGTTTTCAGTTTATGTCGAAAAGTTTAAAGTGTTGTAGCAGATGTGATGTCGCCCGGCAGTGCATTCCACAGCTTAGCAGCAATAACAGGAAAAGCCTGATCGCCAAGTGTGGAATGTTCTGTAACTGGAACCACCAAAGCTGCAGTAGACGCTGAGCGTAGTTTTTGTCTTGAACGCAAGTCGGATACGCTCATAAAGTCACTCAAGAGGTAGTCCGGACCAAGACCGTGGAGACAACGATACGTCAAGACGCACAGTTTGAACTCCACGCATTCAGGAACGGACAACCAGTGAAGTCGTTGTAGCAGTGGCTTGACGTGATCATGTCGATGGGCGCCGTAGATCAGTCGCGCTGAAGCATGCAGGACAGACTGCAGTCGATTCAGTTGGCTGGCAGGTAGTCCCACCAGTACTCCATTGCAGCAGTCCAGCCTTGACAGCACGAGCGCCACTACTAGACACGGATATAAATTATTGAGTCATTTTCACCGGTGCAACATTGGAATGTCATCTGTGAATTTTCGTGAACTTGGGGAGATGCAGATTTTAAAAATTCGCTGTGAAATTACTGTTTTCTTTGTCGTGTGGTCTGGCTGTGTACAGGGTGCACCATTAAAAACAGTAAACTAGTAAAGCTTGTGTATATGTCAGTGTAGTGTAACTACCAGTTTAGGTGGATCTGAGGCTCAGGCTGATTGGCTTGGTTTAAAGGTTTTAAGGCCTCCTGGCACTTTGTCAAATGAACTGGGTGAACTCTCGAGTTTTTGAATGAAATAAAACGCTGTGATGAAATTTGCTGGATGTGTGGCCTGAAGCCTTTTTTGCAAACACTGCAGATTTGGGTAAGAATTTATAGCAATTCTGTAGATATAGAATTTGACTTAAGCAATGTTTTTTTTTACGACTTGCTCTGTATGTGTGGTCTGTACTCTGTAGGCATATAAGTCACGTGATGGTCGTACAAAACAGATGCAGCAGAAGAAGAAAACAGCAAGAAACAGACCTGACCCTGCATGGTCAATACCGTAAAATTACTATTTATTCTGACTAATATTCATTGGCTTCAAACGACGATTTGACAATAGACAATCTGCTTCAAATGATGATTACTTATGGCTGGACTATGAGCGTGCTCTGAACCCATTTTAAGAAGTTAACTGGCTTCATTAGCATTTAAGGTAAAATGCTTTGACAGCAAAAATACTAAAAAAAAATAGCAACGCAGAAATATTGTCTAAGATTTAGCATCGTGAGTTTTGATTGCTGCTGGTTCGAACATTTTGAAATGTTCGTATTAAGGAAGAACATTATGTTACTGTAGTCTTATGTCGGTCACTGGTTTAATGTATAAAAGTTTGCCGCAATAGCACTCAGCATTCATCACATTTATTGCTTTGCAGAATGGTGCCGAAATGCAAAAAATAAATAGGGTCAAGTGACTCGGTTTAATAAAGTCGGTACTGAGTCTGTGGTGTTCGATAGGTGGCAGCACTGATATATCCTTGCGTTCTGATTGTTATTGGTGCTGTCTGTTAATGTGCGAAGTGCTGCGACGGATCAGCAGATTGCGTCACTGAAATCACAACTAAGAACTTACAGCAAACCCCACATGCAGGTGAACCCCGACGAGCTTTCTCATCTTTTTGATGTTGAACATGAACATACATGTACATTCTGATTTCACCAGTGCTTTATGTGTATTGTGTATTGGCCGAGTATTTGCTGGTTTGTGTGAGGATTCACATAGACTCTAAACAGCTGATTATTATGTGGGTGTTCTAGTAGGTTCTACCATGTGTCTTGCCTATCCGTTTTTTGTATATGTTTGTCTATCTGTTTGTCATGCAGGCTGTTAACTTGAAAATTAAAAGTGTAGGAAAACTAAAATGGGTGTGTACATTTCCCAGGCATGAGTGATTCCTGTGTGCCAATGTTTGGGTCAAAAGGTCAAAGGATAGACTTAGAGCTCAGCTAAGCCTAGGGATGCCCAGTGCTGTGTAGAGCCAGGTGGTCGGTCGCTCAATATGTCGGCACTGCGCTGATTTATTATTCTTGTTCTAACTAACCTAAATTCATTATTTTTGCTCTTGCCATATTTTTTCCAGATAAACTTCAAAATCGTCGGACCCCAGTTTTGACATTGATTATGGTGGAACGCACGTCGCACGTAACTTAAACTGTTTATTGTTGTCGCTGTTATGTATTAGCGTCACAGGCAGCATGCTGCTGGCCAGTCAGATGACAGCATGCAGCAGCATAGACATGCCCATCGGCTGATGTCTGAGCTACAACAGCTGCGCAATTTGCATAAAATGCGTGTTGTGAATATTCATCAGCAGAATCACGTCGTGAGTGTTTATTTCTCAGTTTGAACAATTTAATACTAGAAGCTATTTGAAATTTCAAACCTTTGCCGAGAATATTGGTATATTTCCTTTGAGGGAGAATATGTGATATGTAGATTTTTGCAATATAATGTGGTTTGTACTGGGATCACATTATTGCCGAGAATAGCACAGCCATTTGCCGAAAACAGTGGACTTAATATAACTGCGACATATGTGTATTATAAAAAGTTTGCAGACTCAGACTTGGACTTAGACTCATACCTTATTAAGAACCGAGACCCTAAAGACTTGGACATGGCTCAATTACTTGGAAGTAACTTAGTGCACCATACTGGGTCTGTAGCATCAACAGACAAGTATGTGTGTAGTTTCTAATGCCCATGTTCTGCTGTTTCCCGCCAGTTGCTTAGATGATGTATACTGAATACTAGTCGTGTTTGGCCTTTTTGAATTTATTTGACTCATACTCGGACTAACTAGATTTGGCTACATCACAGGTGTATATGACTTGTGATTAGCATGATGGGAAGATGTCGAGAGCTGAGCTTGAAGCACGGGTGAGAATGGAGCTGAACAGCAAACTGGCGGCCATCAACTCATTTCTACGACAGCACGCTGAGCACTGTCAGAAAATTGATGATCTGCACGACTACAACAGACATGAGATACTACAACAGCTGCAGCAATTACAAGTCAGTCACACCACTACTATACTGTACTAGACACACTACTTCTACTGCTGCTGCTGCTGCTCCTGCTATTACTACTACTACACGGCGAGCATTTCAGAATACTGACGACCTGCATGACTACAACAGGCACACGATACTACAACAGCTGCATGTTAATTATTTCTTCTACTAATACCATTACAAGTTAATCTCACCACCACCACTACCACTACTACTACCAGCACGATTACTACTGCCACCCAGTGACTGTCTGTATAGGAGGCAATGGTGAAAGTGTGCCAGGTTGACAGTGATACTGGTCTTCAAGGTCAAACTCAAAGACATGCAGATGAAGACACGTCTGTAACGACTGAGAAGAAAGAGACTGGATCAGATATACAGTACGAGATATCATTTAGTGTTTATCAAAATGTCAAAAGAATGGCAATTTTTGTGTTAATACTGGTATATTTCTTTTGAGATATGTTGATTTTTGCAAAAAAATAGTTCTTGCTGGGATTGCAACTTCTCATATACGCTGTCACCTCAGCCTCTTATCCTCAGCAGGATGGGAAATGTGTAGTGTAGAAGCTTATCGGCTGCAGGCTGATTGGGGTGATGCTATTAGTGCTGCCTGCACCGCACGTTCAGTTGTTCATTAGCATTTGCAATGGATGGTCACATTATGCATGGTGATATGCTAATCAGCTGTCACTTAGGAGATTGTAAACCGCTTCTGGACATGATTGCGACTCGTCTAAGCAGTGCTGTTTCAAGTACTTTTTCTTTTCAGGTGGAATGCCTTTAGTGCAAGTGATTTTGCCTATAGCTACACATTTCACTGTAGTCTGTCTGTCATCTGTCACATTCATGCTTGCTTAAGCCATTCGAGGGATTACATGCTGTTTGGCAGGTAGTGTATTCACTTCCGGTGTTCAATGACACATTGTGTCAGATGGGTTTTTTGACCCCACAGAGGTAGGGGAGGTTTGGGGGCTGAACCCCAGCCAAAACATGCAGTTGCAAATTGCTGCTGTCACCTGGCGAACAGAAACTAGGAGCCATTTCACATTTACCGAATTACTTTGGTGCTTGCTGTCTCTCAGTGATGATGGTGATGACGACGTTGACAGATCAGATGAACAGCTGGCGAGAAAAGAAGCTGTTACTGCTGCTGCTGCTGCTGCTGCTGCTGCTGATGATGATGATGATGATCAAGTTCAAGTCAAAGTAGCAGCAGCAGTAACAACAACAACAAGCTCAGCTACATCAAATCCACCACCAATGCTTAGGAGCACAAACCTCGTGTAATCACTTCTACTCACTGTCATTACTGTTCTTTGTATACTGTACTATCAAGATACTGGGCCAACTCAGCCTGGCCTTTCTCCATGGGTAGGCAAAATGAGTATTGGCAGTGGTTAAGTGCCATGGAAGAAATGGATAGTTCTGCAATCTGCATAATGGTGACCACAAATGCTGGCATGTGAGTTTACAACCGCAGTCAATGTCAAGGCGCTAGCTGCTAATACAGGCAGTCATTTGGCCGACTTGGGCTGTGTGATAGTTTAATTGCACCACAAAGGAAATGATCTTCCATGCAGTGAACCTGGCTTTCTGTGCAACTACTTCCTCAGATTCGGCCACTGGCTGACATTGTGCACTTTAAATATGCACATACTTACTTACTTACTTACTTTCTTCTGCCAAACAAAATGATTTTAAAATAATATAAACTTCCAAATGCATTTTGTTTTGGTGTGCACATTTTGGGCGAATTGTTGTAAATCTGTAGATCTGACATACGTGGGACAAGAATTGATATCAGTCATGATGACGACGTTGATGACGTGGCGAAAGTAGTTTCAGCAGCAAGAAGTCAGCGGATGGTGAAGAATACAGCTACAACAACAACTGATACTACTGCGACTGCAATAAAGAGTTGTGATGCACTGCCACTGTGGCTGAGTCAGCAACTCAACCGCAGCATTGCCAAACATCTTGAGAAAGGTTGAACAACTACTACTATTAGTCGTAATGCTACTGCTACTATGAGTCATAGTCATAGTGCGCTCCCGACTCATAGTCTTGATTGGGGGTGTTCACAGACTTTTGGACAGTCGCTGGATAAGTTCTTGTTCTCGCAGTATTAGTGTGTCTAGCACGTTAAAGGTTCTTACGATAATGCACTATATAAATTCACATTCAGCATTTGACCTTTGCACAACAACAGCAACTGTTATTAATACACTTGAGAGTCAGTGCCAGACATCTTAAGATATGTTTGAATATTACTGCTACCAGCGTCGTTTTGGGTCAAAAATAGGCAGGAGGCTGAAATTTTCAGACAAACATTGAAATTTCAGGCAGAATTCCGACAAACAGCTGCAAGTTTCCTACAGGGTGCCCAGAATTTAAATTTTGTTTTGAAATTCTTTTAAAATGGGTTTTTTAGCCCCAAATTTGGCATTGTTGAACAAAAATTTTCTGACAAGAAGATATTCGACAAATTTTCAACAGCCCAAAATTTAGGGGCGTATGTTTTTGTGTGCGGCTGTCTGATAGTAATTCTGCACATCTTGGAATGTCTCTTGTTGTTGTTGTTGTTGTTGTTGTTGTTAGTAGTAGTAGTAGTAATAATAGTAGTAGTAGTAATGTGTTGTGTGTGTGTGACAGCGCCTCGACTGCGTCTGTTGCCGATGCAGTATGCAACTATGACAACAACGACTACATTCGGCACGGGCTTTACGACGTCAGCGGCCATCTTGGATCAGTCATCACGTGACTACATGACTGCTCTGGAGAAAAACTACCTCATCTTTTGAACATGCAGGCTGGGTGGTGCAAAATAATGTGGAACATTTAAGTTTTAATATTTATGCTGTGTACATCACTCACACATACAGACCAATAGCTAATGTAACATATCAACATATCTCTACTTACACAACTAATCAAAGAAGTGTTCAACATGATCACACTTTATTGCAATGACTGTGGCTAGTCGTTTCTGAAACAGTAGATGGACAAATATTTATTTATTTGTTCATTTGTGATAACTTTATCTGTGTAAAGCATGTGTGTTCCACTTTGTACATGCCACCTTTTGGATAACAACGCAGCGCTATAAGCTTAGGTCTTGTCGGTTTTCTCCGCAACGCTGATTTGCTGACATGAAAGATATCTGGCCTGCTAAAAGTCAGACCTGTTCGTTTTATTTTTGTAAGTTGACAATGGGTTGCAGTAGTAATGGAGTAACTATAGATAGCTTATCTAGTTAAGAATCTATACACAGTACTAGTGGATGGTAGTTTTAGCAGCAGTATAGTATCAGTATTTTGTTGTAATATTTCAGGTTTTTTTCATCTAAAGGTACACACGTGTTGATTCGTCAAAACTACAGAAATGAATACAAGGTGCATAGGCAACAAATTAGTTATTAGTACTCTGGCAGCATTTCAAGGTGCCAGAAGGCATTGGAGTGATGGGAATGGATAGAGAGTGTTCTTTCCCCAGATTCCAGTCACATAGGGGGTCTGGGGAGCATCAAATGAAAATTTTTATTCACCATCACTGGTAGCACAACAAAATAATTAAAGAATAAAAAAATAAAAATAAATGTATACAATAATACGACAAAGTCAGTCACGTGACCATTGATAGGCAACAGAATTTTAACTACCTAAGCTTACTGTAATAATATAAATGCTCCCCCTTTATGGTCCGGGGTGGAGCCCCAACAGTGAATACATGTTGGTAAATTTTTGGGTGTGAAAACGCTTTTGGTAGCAGCAATTTTTATTCCTTTGTGTACAGAAAGTTTTAAACTTATAGGAAGTATTTTGATCATTGTTATGCATTAATAATCATATAAACAGTTGATTTCAGACAGCACTTTTGCAAATGCTATCTTCTGAAAAAAAAAGTGTCGCATCGCATCAGAAGAGTTGGTTTTGCAGTTGATAAGAAAGTTGATAAGAAATGTATACTTGGTTTTTTGTGTGGTTTTGAAGCATACCCACTAGTTAAATTGAGTTTGCTTTGTTAGATTTCCTTGTGAACTAGTTTTTATGAAAATGTTTAGAACGAGGAACATGGACGTTGTGAGACATTGTCAGTTCTACTTTGGTTTTAAATTGCCAAGTGTACTGTGTTTGAATCGTGTAAAGACATTTGATGTTAAGTGATGCCACCTGTGGGGGCAGCTTTGTCAGTTGTGGCACCAGTTTTAGATAGTGTTTATTGTTAGTATTATTGTTTATTTATTTATTTGTCTTCTTTTGAGTTGTGAGCATGTGTTGTTAGCAATACTGGCAAAAAGTATTGCAATAGCAATAGCAATACTTGGTGGAAAAAGTATTGCAATACTATTTCTGTACTTTTTGCAATACTTTACTATCCGGTTTCCCCAAATAAATTTTGATTTCTGATGCTAGCTACAACCTTTTCTAAATTTTGTGTTGACTACAGACTACGTGATAATATGCTCAACCCAGAACTTTAACAACAAACACGTCATGTTTACACGTTATTTTTATCTCCGCCAAGTGTGAACGTGGTGAACATTGGAGAAGATTAAGAGATTGGTCGTTCTGTCTGTGTTTCTGTAGTGTGCCTGTAAAATACAATCCTCCAGGGAAAATGTTTTATTTCCAGAATTGTAAAAGACTGTGATAAGAGCGCTAAAAGTGAAAACAACAGAGTTTAGATGACTGAAGTTAAACTTTTTTTGACTCATGACCCACGGAATTATCTGCATGGTAAAATCTAACATGTTTTGGAATGAACTTTAAAAACAGTGGCGTTGTGGGTTATAAAGCCTTGGCAGGAAGTTGCAGCTTTCTACCAGACACTGCCAGTTTCTGACAGAGGAGACAATGAGTGCTTAAAAAAATTTTAATTTTGTTTAAAATGGGTTTTTACTTTTTAATTTCAGCTTCATATTTTGCATTTCTAGGTGAGAATTTTTGTAGAAGGTTTTTCAACAGTCCAAAATTTTGGGAGCAATTCCCACAATGTTACTGATTCAAAACAAATGTTGTTCGAAATAAGCAAATAATGCATCTCTTTTAGGTGGGTGGATGGCCGCATATTGTGTTGGCAACGGGCCAACATAGTTTTCTGGTTAGTATAGCAACTGGTGATTGTATTTTATACTGGTTATTTTTATGTTGGTTTGTCATTTTATCTGACTGTTCTAGTTGTTGTTTTGTGTGATCATTAGTGCCTACTGATGTCATTGTTTAGTGTTGCAATGATAGTAATGATTGTTCTCTATGCAATGAGTTTATTGTATTTATACAGGGTAGGCCAATAAAAAACGTGGCACCTGCTAGCACACTCTGTGGACAATTTGCAATAACGTGATTATTATGTATCCCACCACATCATAAATGTGTCTATACACTACCATGTGAAATATAAAGAAAATATAAATATGTAATGATAATAACAAACGTTTTGGTAAATGAGAAAAAAACACTTTTGACCAGCATTGCCGTGAATGATTTGTATGACACTTGATTGTATGGGTCTAAAACAATCTAGCGTCATATGGATCATTTATTGCAATGTTGGTCTGAAGTGCTTTTTTTTTTCCGAAATGTTTGTTATTATTGTTAGTTTTTTTTACGTTTTTATTTCACAAGGTAGTGTAGAGACGCGTTTATGGTGTGGTGGATAGTAATCATATTATTGCAAATTGTCTGCGGAGTGTGCCAGTGAATAAATTTTGAAAATCGGTCTATAATTAGCAAAGATATAGACAGAAGTATAGTGCCACGTTTTTTTGGTCCACGGTGTATGTACACCGTGTTCCGAAAAAAAACATCCTGGACATTTTCGATTGTAACTTAAAGAAGGATTATCAGATTTTAATAATTTTGGACACCAATATTTCTATCACAACTAGCGATCAAAGGACTGTCCAATTTTTTACCAATGAAATATTGCATTTTTATCCTATTTGGCCTGTTCGGGGTTTCCCAGGTAGTGCAGAAGCAGACATTTGGTGAGGTGGGAACTAGAATGGTCATTTGATGGCAAATAGTGTCAAAAATGTTTGCACTAAAAATTATTAAAATCTGTCAATCCTTCTTCAAATCACAATGGATAATGTTAGTGATGCATTTTGACGTATTTCTGTTCATTTCAACTCATGTTTCGTTGGTTCTATTTTGCCCCATGTAGTGCAGAAGCAGACATTGGGTGAGGTGGAATATTGAACGGTCATTTGATGGCCACTTGTACCAAAAATATTTGTACCAAAATTATTAAAATTGGATATTCCTTCTTCAAAGTGATAATCGATATTATTTGGGATGTTTTTTTCCAGACGTGGAGTATATATTGTCATACAGTGTACTTACTTTGCTTACATACTTAGTGGCCTTGGTCTTTGCCTTGAAATGCTGGCTTTGAACCCATTCGTGGGTCTGTAGTATAAAGTAAAGTGGGGTCCTTGACAGTTTCAATTCAACTGAAAGCCAAGTTCTCTTTCTGATAGTATTGGTATAGTCCAGGTCAAACCTGTACTTCCATCTATGATAAATGATAAATTTTGCTGTTGAGTTAGACTGTGGCCATGGACCCTTAATTCTGCGGTACTGTACCGGGTATACTGGCAAAACGTCTTTTCTGTTCGTGGTGGGGAGCTGTGAGAGGTAGGCCTACACATGTAGTCATGTGGCTACAAGATAGGTCTGTGTTATTTAACCATGCCTGTGACACAAATAGCATATATTGAGCTTTTGTGGGCTAGGACAGCTTTTTTCTGTAAGACCCACATTTGCTACTTTTTCTGCTACAAAATCCGGCCCTGCTATTATGCGTTAGTACAATATTCATTGGCTTTCCAGTATTTATCACTTCTGCTGAACCAAAGTGAATAAAGTTATGTGTTTAATGTTTTTTTGGCTTAGTTGATATTTGTCAGCTGGACCACTGAAATAAATTATGAACAGATTTTGATAAAACTTTGTGAATTTGTTGGACGTGGGACAAAGATAGATCTGGATTTTTTCTGGATTTACCAGGAGACAGCACCATTCCTGGCATCATAGGTTTAAGGTCTCTGATCGCTTCTAGTTTTTACGCACGAAAGCAGCTAGACTGCTTAGCGCATCTTAGCCATCGCAGTTCTGTCCGTCCGTCTGTCCGTCTGCCTGTCTGTCCGTCACACGGGTGGATCCGTCAAAAACGGTGCAAACTAGGATCACCGAATCTTCACCGTCGGCTGCCTGGAAGACTCTAGTTTCAGGAACCGTTAAGCTTTTCCATAAATCCGAATGGGGTCACCCCGAACGAGGGCGCTAAATGAGAGGGGGTAGGAAAAATTTGTGATTTATGGCCAATAAGTCTCCGTATCTCAATAATGGTGCGAGATAGGGTCTAGGTTACTATTAATCACTAATAGGAAGTCGTACACTGGCTCTCGATTGCCTCCGAATTTAATGATCTTGGACAACCTTGAACGCCAAAATAGGGGTTTTATGGATATTTTGGTGATTTTGGGTTGCGAGACACATTTCAAGAGCGAATCGCGCCGGAATCAATTGAGATATACATGGAGAAGCTGCGTATGAAATTTTCAGCACTGAACGTAGATTTCGACGGTCCAAGTCTCGATTTTCTAGGTTCAAGGAAAACTGCGCACGAAGGCATCAATAAGTAATACCCTTGTAAAAGTCGTTATTTTACCGTTGTTGGCCAGTGAAAATGGTTGCAGATAGTCATAGACATGCTGCCTATTACAAGTTACAACAAGCACTAGTAACGAGCTTTTCAGTCGTATCAACGTCGGTGACTTTGAAAAACCCTGAATTTCCGAAAAAAGGGTTTTTTTATTGATTTTTGTGATCTTCGGCTGCAGCGCACACTCTAAGATTGAACTGCGACGAAATGCCTTGAAATGGACTGACAGTTAGCGAACAGGAACAGCTAGGCCTATAGGCTTTCGCGCGTCTCGTGAGCATTAGCTCAAATTTCTTGTTAAGTGTAGTTTTATTACTGTCGCATAAGCTGACTCTACCGTGTGCGGTGATAAATATGTTTATATTATATTCAGGCTATAATAAATCATTTTATTGGGTTGAGTTTCGTCTTGATTTCTACCAGGATGGCGTCTTCAAGGACTGTTTTCGACCTCAAGGACAGCTTGTGGATGAAAAACTGGCCGGCTTCGAAGAGGTTTCACAGCTTGGGTCTTTTTGCAGCCTGTTCCGAGTTTCGACCCTCAGAAATTCTCATAGCAATTGTTTACATACTTAGAATATTTTCAAAGTCGACATTACGCTGTTACGGGTTCTTGTCACCATAGTTACTGCTGTCTTACATTTATTTTATTATAAATTTATTCAACATTTTTTCAACAACAATGAGATGTAGATGAACGAAAATTATGTTCTGCTGAAAATTTTTGTTACACGTTTTAAAGAGCGTTATGAAAATTAGCAGAACATTATTCTGTCGGAGAGTATTACTAATTCCAAGAACAGCCAGCACTCATTTCCGTTACAGCAGACGACATCATGGCGTAATGTGGTGTAATTTTGTGTTTATATTTTATTTTCACATTATTTTACTTTATAGAACTGTCGAATTAACGACAACAACAATCATAAATTCCTGAAATTGTGTAGCTTATTCGTGTTCTAAATACGGTGCACTGTATAGGGCATAGTTTATTGTAGAATCTTGAGTACCGGTAACTTGATTGACTGATAAAAACTCGACGCTAATCGATGACGATATGACCTAACGAATTATAAATGTGAACGACAGCGTATTTTTATCATAAATAGTGGCTGGTTCTACATTTTTTAGGAGATATTTCGTAAACTCCACACACTTGTTCAGCACATTGTTGCAGTTTTGATTTTGTATATCTGGTGTTATTGTTACTGTAGAGCGTCGTCTTTTTAATTAATTTTTAATTAATTGGAATTTGATTGATGTGGATTAAGTCCATGAGACTTCCCCAGCCCTTGCTTAAAAGTGTGCATTGTAAATCTTATAATACAGTGTAGATGCTGTGCAGATAGTATGCAATATACACAGTAAGCCATCAACAGTAGACCTACTTGCTTTTTATTATTTCTTTCTGATTGATGTTTGAGCAAACGTTTTGTTCATTATGATTGATTCTGGTGTTTGGTTGCAGGTCTGTTGGGCGTTCGAAATACCGGAATATATCTAGGCCTATTTATCTATTACCATTGTTTGACACTTTGTCACACATTGTTGAAACTTAGTTGCATATCCCAGCATTTGCAGCAGGAGTGAGAAACGCATAGCTTCAATCGTGAAATGAGATTTTATTAATATAATTATTAAAAGTCAACAGATGAGATTGGCGTTCATCTCTAACTCATCGTTGCTACAGTTGAGAAACTACTTGTTTTGATGGAGGTGCAGAAGTGTACTTGGGAAAATAATATTGAGCCAGTTTCAACACCACAACGTGCAGCTGTGGTTGACTTGGAGTTTACAGGTTCTGCTTTGGATGAGTCAGTGGCTAGAAGTTTGATAGGAATGAAGAGTTCACCTAAAACGCTTCAACAGTCCATTTTCTCGGGAAATAATACTGCAGTGAAAACTAATCTGGACACATGTGATAGGCAGTTTCAGGTATGTTGGCAATGAAATTATACGGCAATTAAATTATATTGCAATTACATGCAATTTAGTTCACCTATAGTGTGATATACTGTATATTTACACTTTCCTCAAATGTTGGAGTATAGATAAGTGTTGTACAGACTTCACATACACGCAGATTAGGTAGCGTAATAGTAGTGACATCAAGTGCAATAATGTTGCGTTGTTGATGAACTATATTTTAGAAATGAAGTATCACTACTAAGTTGTCAGGTGCGTTGGTTATATTAAGTGATAAATTTCATTAAATATAAAACCCAAAATTAAATGCTGCAAAATACTGTATATTGCATAACAGCATGCGCTTTTTTGTTGATGTTATGTAAGGCACATGGTCAAAATTGCTTCAGTGTCTTAAAAAGTTTAACTACATATGGGCCTGGACACAATTAGGTAAAGGCACTTCTAATTTAGCTTAGTAGTACATGCCTTAAATGTATGTTTTTGTGGCTATTGGACTGGGTCGTACAATGTATGTTTATCGAATAGGCCAGGGTAGAATATGATGTTTCATACTTGTGTCATTAGTTCTACATTGTTGTTTGTTGCAGAGACCTCGTACAGTGCTAAATGAGCAGCATAATAACAGTGGAAGTGCCAGCGGTGCTGCTGGTTATACTAATATTTCACGTGCTACTTCTAATACATTCTTTCCAAACTGGGAACATGTACACCCTTTTCATGACAGATTGATCAAGAAAACTGAGGTGAGCACCGTGAGTGATAGACTGTTCATGTATTACAGAATGCTAATTTTCTTTGCTGACTGTACTGACTGGGCCAAGAATTTACGATATTTGTTATATTTAAAGCAGCTGTAGAAATGTTGAGTATATTATATGCATTGCACATGATTATGTCAATGCTTCATCGTCATATCACAACACTGGAATTTTATTCTTTTGTGGCAAGGTTCTAGCAGTCAAATTTTGGCGTTTGTTACATGCAGTCTATGCTGTCTTTGAAGAGATTGAGATTGAGATTTTTATGAAGGTAGACATCTGCAGTGTGCGTTAACATTATCTTCATGGCTGGCTCTAGAAATTTGAAGCTGGGAATGGGGCAACATGAGGCCAAGGAGGGCAGAGGGGCAATAGAAATTGGTGTGTGTGTGCCGAATGTTTACTTTATTCAGTCGACATGTGCATCAAAAACACATGTATCGCTACCAGATGGCACTGTAGCACTTAACCAACATTTCTTTTGGAAGCGGGGGACAATAGAGGAGGGGAAAGAAAGGAACAGGGGGCAGCTGCTCCCCTGCCTCTCTTCTGGGCCACTCATGGTTGTCTTGCAATATCTGTGTACATGTATAGATGGCAGAAGCTAGTGGCTCAGCACCAGAGAGTCCGGCTGGTCACAGTGGTGCACTGAATGCTTACACCAAACAAGCACTCGACGACTTGGTCAGCAAGATACTCGATGAAGATTCAAACTCCCATCACCTAGCTGGAGCGACTAATCGTCATATTATGAACTGTGATGAATATAAACAGAATGTTGGAAACTCAAGGTTAGTATATTACACGTGCATGGTTAGGTTGTGATAAAACATAAATGCTCAAGTCTGGTCATTAATTATTTTGTCGGAGTTCAATGTTGCAATCATTTCAACATATTTTAAAGTTTTTCCTTTAACTTAAAACAAATGCTGATTGTGAAAGTAAGTAAATAAGTAAGTAATTTATTTAGCATGTTAACTATGGTTTTATCTGGCTTTTAACTGTGAAAGTTATCTGCATAACTTACATGCGAAGTTGTCTGCCATCTTGATCCGTTGAACCTGCAGCTGACCACGGTTTGCAGATCGCAGATGCCCGCGATCGTCAATGCTGGCGACTGGCTGGAAGCAGTAAAGCATCCCGAATTTGTATACTTGGCAGCTAGACTACTTGCGGTTGTTCTTTTAGGAATTTATTTTCAGTCAGTGAAATGTGATTGACTGTTCTCAGTTCTTAGCTGTGTTCGTGTTTGATTAAAGAAATGACAGAGTGTTCATTTTTTATGCAAAAGGAAGGAATATTTCTGGATTATCACACAGCAGATGCTTTCCCTGGTTCGTTTTAAAACTACTTGCTTGCAGTGCCAAAATATCATAGACTGAAGTTTAATGCAGTATACTGCAGTTTAGCATAGCGTGTCAGACATTTTCCACTATATTTGGAATGCTTTTTAAATTCTAATTTCTAAAGTTAGCATATGTTAATACGTTGATGGTATATTGTATCAGGTATGTCATCTGATGTGTTAACATTTGTACCGTGCATATACTGTTGTCATTTTTAAACGGTGTGCTGTAGAGCCGTGAATGATGCTCAGTTTGGCTGCAACATTTGGACTCATCAGCAGAAGCTGCCTGCAGAGTACCTGCAGCAGCCACAGCCTGCTAATGGCATGATTGTCGACAAGCAATGGAAACCCGTCTCAGCTGTCCGTATGCCACCTGGCTTAGAACTGCCTGCAGCGGGTCATCAGCAACATCCGATGTCACATCTCCAGATGTCCGGGAGACAGCCTGGTGGCTCAGTGCCGCCGTCTGATGAAGCTAGTTGGCTCAAAGCAGCAGAGGAGCTGGCAGCTGCCAGATGCCACAGTCTTGCAGGAAATGGAATTCCGCAGAACGCCGGTGACAGTGCTGATCAGTACCAGCAGGCACTGCTCCTGGCACAGGTGCAAGCCACGCTGCACGCACTGCAGACTGGTTCACAGCAGCAGCAGCAGCCGGTACCAACTGACCAGCACGGTCAACGTATACCTGCCACTTTACAGAGACCTGTCGAGCAAGCACTGGTTGATGCACAGCTATCTATGTTTGTTAATGGTAAAGACGCTCATGTGTCGGCACCGTCCGCAGATACCACAGCCATACAGCAAAGCCACGGTGCTGATATGCTTCAGCAGGCACAGGTGGTGCCTGATCTGTCACGGTGTATGAGCCGTCCAGCACCTGACAGAGAACCAGCTGGTGGTGTCACCATGCAGCCGTATGCCGTTCCTCAGCAGGCATTCATGCAGGCTCTGTGTGCTGAGCAGTTCAACAGCCAGCAGCCAGGAGGACCATCAGCTGCTTCAAGGAGGCTGATGCCTGCTTGCTTTCAGGACAACGGCAGATCATTCCCCGCAAAGTCATCAGCCATGCCGTTGAACTGTGGCGGCCTTGACAGAATGCAGCTTGAACAACAGAATCAGTTGCTGGTTCAGGGAGGACTAAATGTAAGGTGCAGCGGTGGTCAGTTGGCGTGGAATTGTGGCAGTAATAACCCTCGCCAGCCACCATACTCGCAGTACTGTGTTCCATCCACGGAGCAATACAACATGGTCGGTAGACTGACGCCTGTCATGGTGGGACCAGCCAGCGATCTTTATTGCAGTTCTATGCCGTCGCAGATCTGTGCCGCAATACCTTCACCTGTCATGATTGGATCAAAGTTTAACAGGTAATATTAGTCAGGCACTTGTGAAAATTAGTTAGTGAGCATTTTGTCGATGTCGACTGTTTCTTGTTATGTATAGGTTTTTTCTGAGCCCTAAGCCCTTAGGGTGGCGCTGATCTCAGTTTCCTTAGCCTTCAGCCAGACACCAGCTTTCACTGTGAGTCTGTTTAAGACTATGGATACAGTGTTATGCCATATTTACTGCATTTTGGCATCTTGCAAACTGCAGTGTTTTATTGTTGGTACAGTGTGGGTAGGCACACCGGCACAATGAGTACCACTGGTACTCATTATGCATACCCATGGAGGGATGGCCAGACTAAGTTGACCTCTGCCTTCAGACGCTCATCCATCCAAATACTAATCAGGCCTGGCATACAGTAACTTTGTTACAAAGTTACTCGGATTCAAACCAACATGTTGCCACTACACCACACTGCCATGCATGTTTATTGTTTGTGTTGCCAGTAGTCTGGTACTGCATGTGATTGTGACAGCGGTGGATCACAAGTACGTTAGTATTGCAATACTTCACATGTCATATTAAAATTTCATTGATGGGATTTGCTTTTAGTCTGCACACATTACCATTCGCATGTTGCTTCAAACCAACGTGAATCTGTATTTCATTGATTTGATACGATGGAATAATTGATGTTTCAGACACCAGAGTGCATCAAATGAGCTGTATGTTCGACTTGAAGAGTGTTTTGAGCAGCTGCACCTTCTCGAGAAAGAGGAGAAACATGTAAGCAATTCATTTCGTTATGCCTTTTGACATTTGATGATTAACGTTAATGTGATGGACATTAGCACAAGATAACAGTTACGAGAGTTCATGCAGTTAAGTTAACACCAGGTTATCATTGATTTGCATTTTCAAAAATAGGTAATGAAGATGTCTTAATCACCGTAGGTTACCGAGACTAGAATTTGTCTGTCTGTCGGTCTCTCTGTCCAGTGTCCATCTGTGGTCGCTCCTATGGGATCGCATTTTTGTTAGAGTTTCAGTAATGGTGCTCATGGACTAATAACATTGGTTAATAGCTCAAAAGACATGTCTCAGGGTCTGCTATGTGCCCAAAGCTAAAAACAGTCTAAGAGTCTGGCTATATACACCATGTCTCAAAAAACTGTGCCACTATTATTTTTTGAATAATTTCATGACACATTGGTCGATTTTGGCAATTTTTGGCAGGCGAAATCAGGAAACAACTTGACGTAAATGACTTTAGCTTTCAAACACCTTAATACTGTCGCTGCACTACCTTGTGAAATTTAGAAGTCTTTGTTTGGCCATTTACAACAATGAATTCATACTGACTGGGTGGCGCATGCGTCAACCCAGAAATGATATAAACGAATAGCAACAAACATGAGTAAAAGTTATTATCTCTCAAAAAGTCACATGTGTCACATCACATCATCTGTATTACAGCATGTGCTAAAAATGTCTTCCTCCAGCAGGAACGCAAATGGTGGACGTTGACTTCGCTCGCCCACAGAGCGTTTAGTAACCGCTGACTCAGAGCAGCTCACTCAATGTTAATGTGTCATTTTACTTCATCGATGTACGATCTTAAGATCAATACAATTAGTATTAAATGAATCACAGATTTTCAATGATTTTGTGGTCTCAGTGATTTTGTGAGCCGATGCATGTGCTATCAAGTATGAATTCATTGTTGTAAACGGCCAAACTGCAGCTTCTGCATTTCACAAGGTAGTGTAGTGACAGTATTAAGAAGAGGTGGCCAAAACTACATTCATTTATGTCAAGTTGTTTCATGATTTTGCGTGCCAAAAATTATCGAAATCGGTCTCTGCTTCATGGAATTATTCAAAAACTAGAAAGAAGTCATAGCCCACAGGTACCTCTGCCAAGGCAATGTTATTCGCCAGGTGGCGTCACCATCTTCGCTTTGCCAGCGGTTCCCTTATGCCCCCTTTAACGCAATGGTAACGAAAATTTCAAAGTGATCTAGAATCCAGGATTCCTGCCAGATCACCCCCAAAATTGAATCACTGGTAGTTTGTGCCATGCCCGACATACCCTCAAAATTTCAGAAAGATCCATTCATAACTTTTTGAGTTATCTTGCTAACACACGGACAAACAAACAAACAAACAAATAAACAGACAGACAAACAAAAACCAGCAAAAACATTACCTCCTTGGCGGAGGTAATTAAAAGCGGCACAGTTTTTTTTGCGACATGGTGTAGACTTAATGAGAAACTCTTTTTTATTTCTCCCTTGAAGCATGAAAAATGGGAATTAAGTAGAAACGTACTTGGCTAAATGTATAGCATGTATGTGTACGCATTACAGGCAGAAGCAGAGCTAGCTCAGCAGACGCCAGGGCGCATTGCTTCAAATTCCACTGCTGGAAGTCCAGTCATTATTCCACGCCTGCCACATAATCCAACGCGTGTTGATCGTCTCTATGTTGAGTCACTGCGTGAACACTCTAAGGTATTGTACTTGTACAAGATAAATGTGTATAAGATTACTTACAATTTGAAAAAAAAACAGTTGTTTGAAGTGCTTTGTATTGTTAAGTGGTAAGTTTGTTTAATAGTTGTAGCACAGTGTTGCCTTTCCTTGCTACTTTGAACTGTGCCAACCAACAGTGAGCTGTGTACTACTGGAGATTAAGAAAGATTAGTAATGGTAGCGAACGACAGTGTTTATGATGCAGTTTAGATTGGTCTACATTTGGATGATGGACGCTGTGAGCACTTTGTTAACATGCATAAGTTTGGTTGGTCTTCAAGTATAAAAAGGTAAATCGCGAGTTTTATAGCGAATAATCTGAGTGAATAACATGCTGTGCATTAGCAGTAGTATTGTGTAATTGTATGCTGCATCAGGTGAGTTCTCTGGTTGGCCGACTGTGGCAGTGCCGCGGCATGCAGCAGCCACTGCACTCAAGCATCTACTCGGTGATGGAGACGTGGATGGAAGGCATTCGTAAAGTGCAGGCGCGCCGCAAAGAGGAGATGGTTGGCATGGCTAATCGCAATCACAGCAGCGCTTCACGTCTTCAGGACAATAAAGGTCCTTTACTTCAGCTAATTAGTCTCAGTCATTGCAGCAAAGAGCGCTCGTGTTGAACACTTGTTTTATGGTTTTGTTTAATACTGGTAGGCACCATGGACGGCGATCTTGGGGGGGGGATGAGAGGGACATGTCCCCTCCAATATTTGGGCAGGGGGGCAACATACAGGTTGTTCCCCCCAATAATTTGCCCCAAAAAGATCAAGTTTTAGTTTTAAATTTCAACTATGCATTTCAAATCAGGTCAAGGCAACATTTCCGCACCTACAACAGGTCAATTTTTTCTGCTTGCTTCGCTTGCACATTATTTGTAGCCCTGCTTTTAAATTTGTGGCACCATCACAAGTTCAGTGCGTTTAAGTAATAGTCAAACGCATTTATTTCATTGCAACTTTTGTGTGTTTTACATGTACCTGTACTTGAATTTCTAACTCTCTACTTAGGCAACTTTCTAAACATTTCCATGCAAAAATGGCTGCTAAATTGTCTACCCTTTTAATAAAAAGTGTTCAGCTTTTGGGGGTTTGCCCCCAAACCTCCACCAGGGGCTCTGCCCCTGGACCCTCAGATCCCGCAGTCCGTCTCCCTGTGCTTACCGAAAATCGCCACCCTTGGTAGGCACTACGGGTTCTGCAGTGTGTGTCACACAGTAAATAGGATAAAGAATAATAGCAAAATGTTTCATTTATGTTGTACTATGTCACTCTGTAGGTCATTTTTATCATGATCGACAGATAAGCTAAAGTACCACGTAATGGTGAATATTTACAGTTAATTAACAAATTTATATGAATCATTGTTTGCTCTATTTGTTTTCTGTACTTGATGCAGTAAAATATTTTACTACAGGGTTTATTTATCAGTACGTGTACTTTGACAAAAGTGACAGAATTGTTAAAATGTGATCACATAAGGAGAAATATGCAAAGATGTGAACTGTTTCAGTTTCTCGCAGATATCAGTTGTGTTTTACTTACTGCTGTACATACACTTTTTGTTTTTTCACTACTGGATCCACTAACTGAAACTTATTCTGATAAATGTTGTGAATTATGAGTGTTTTTGTTGTTGTCCTGAAAAAACGGTTTTGCTGAGTGTGATGGCTGGATTATGTTAATGACGACTGATTGCAGACATTGTGGCGCTGGCAGCGGCTGTGACTGAGTTGTTGAACCACACGCGCCGAGCTCGCACTGCACTCTGGTGCGCAGTTCAACTGACCAGCACCGAGTACGACAACAACACATCACATGACCCAGCTCCACCTGCTGCTGCTGCTGCTGCTGGTGTTTGTCAGCGTGGCATCACTGATGCCTGCTGGCACAGTCCGCGACTTGGCACTCTGGCACAGAAGTAACCTCAAGTTTTCAATGCCTACTGAAAAGTCTTGGATTTTTTCGTAGATTTTCCAGGTTCTGGAATTTACTGATGGTACTTCGAAATAAACAACGTGTAGCACTAGCATAGCATTTAGTTGCTGAAATACAACAATGATGAGATAAATTTTTGTTGGATTACACTTTTTATGTACACTGTTTGTTGTTATATTTGTACGTTGGCAGCCTCCGTTAAGGTCCTGGAAAAACGTTTTCACGGTTCTGGAAAGTCCTAGAAAAGTCCTGAAATTTTGTCAGTAAAAGTACGGGAACCTTGTATGCAGATGATGCAGACTTGCGGCAGCATTTATGAGATAAATTGACATTGCATGGTCTGTTTTCGAACTTTCGTGTTGTCTACAATATTTTGCAGTTGAATGTGCTTTCTTATGTGTCTCATTGTTAGTCTTTGTGAAAAAATTGTTCAGTTCATATGACAAGATTTCACTGCCCAGTCATCGTAGAGGCAGGCAGCATTTATTAGACACGTTAACACTGTTTTGCTGCAAACTTTAACGTTGTTTGTTTAGCATGTTTTATGTTTAAATGCACTTTATTCTTATTGAACCACATTGTCAAGTGCCACTGTTTGAGCACTACTGTTTGTAACTGTTTGCAGTGATACTGAGGTTCACATAGCTTTCTGAGTGATATTCAGAATTTAGAAGTGATGGCATGCTGAATGAAATGTAGGGCCTATAAATTCACTCTTACTTGACTTAGCAACAAAACAGACTTCAGTATGAATAGAGTGACGGCATGCATCGTGCGAAAGTAACGGTATTTATTTGTCGTTCATTTTTTACTCCTCGCACGCTACGTTCCTAATGTAGCGAAGAGGAATATATGAGATCAGTGTAATATTGAGGACTGATGACGTCACGTGACCCCAATAGGTCAAGTTCGTGACCCCATTATCTTTGAGGCGCCATATCTTCACAACGGTGCAAGATAGATGCATGGTGATGATGGACCATTTATAGTAAAGCCCTGGTGACGAATCGAATGGTCTCGTGACCGACAATGTTTATTGTTTAGTTAAAATAATAGAGAAGTATGAAGGGATCATTGCTGCTGTACAATTTGAAATTAAACTGTTTGATTTTTTTTCTACCAGTCTAAGCAGCTCACTGATTATATTCTTACGGACATATACTGTAAACTATCAAAATGCATTGAACAGACTCTGTGTTCGTATCTTGTAAGCATTGAAGTTTCATTCCAGACTAAGATATTACAGTAATAGCTGAAACCAGTGATGTGCAAACGTTTGCAGCCAAGAGCCAGTAAACAAGATCTGGTATGCAGCCACCGCAGTCCAGGTCGATGTAATAATAAATATTGAGCCTCTTTCATCAGCGGAGTGTACATAAAATCCAAAATCAAGCTGTGAGAGAAGTAGACTGGCCATGCATGCAATGAAGCAACGTGAACGAACGTGATTATCTTGTCTATGCTGATGCCATTTTCATCACCAAACATGGAGCACAAAAGCTGGGTACACTCAACAGTAGACAGCTTGGTGGATTCAGATTCCAGCAGAATGTGACAGTTGACGCCAGATCAGGGGATCACGTTAGGCTTCGTTTGCGTTTATACTGCAGTGGGTAAATGTGAAAACATTTGGCTGTGGCCAGTTTATAGGGAAATGTTTTTTTTTTCGTTTGTCTCTTGCACGTCACTGGCTGGAGCCTGGACATCCTTTCACAAGCCTAATGTGGCTCATGTGCTTAGTGCACCACTGTCAATAGTTCTGACTGTGTTCTGCTTTTTAATGTCTGTGCACAAATTTCTGTTTGCATTTTAAAGTGCATTTGAAGTTGATAAGTACCCGTAAAACTGCTAATACAAGCCGGGTCTCATACAGTAGCCGGGTCTCTACTACAAGCCAAGGGTCTGAGTCTGACGTTTCAATAGAAGCCGAGTCTCAAATAAAAGCCGGGTCCCTAATATAAGCTGGGTCTCCAATATTAGTTGGACATCCAAGTCGTTGTTGTTGTACGTGTACTAGCAGTTATAGTAGTGGTAGTGATTAGTTGTATGTGCAGTAGTCTTATACACTCGCTCTAAATTGTATTGTAATAACAGTATTGCACAACTAACCATAGAAAAAGTGTATTATCCTGGTATGCCAGATTGACAATGTTTTAATAGAAGTCAGGTCTCAAACAAAAGCCGGGTCTTTTATATAAGCCGGGGGTTTGAGTCAAATGTTCTAATAGAAGCCTGGGGCTGCTATTAGCAGTTTTACGGTAGTACTGATCCATAACAGAAGCAAAATTGTAGTAAATGTAATTGATGTGTGCATTTCTTATGCTTTATAATTAGTTCGTTTATAAATTAACGTACTTCAAGACGTTTGGAATTACTGATATATACTGTTGGCTATCATGCTCTGCCATCTAGCATATTTATTAGTTACTGCATTATGCTGCAAAGAGTGCACTATTTATTCAAAGCAGATTGCCATTGTTGCTGCTGTATTGTGTCCTAGAGTCCACTACTGTTTAGTATTAGTTATGACATATTTATCTATAATTAATAAAATAACGGTGAAAATTTAGATTCTGATAGTGTCTTTTTTACGGTGCTGTTTTTAATTAGTGGATATTGGGTAACAATTCTTGTAACATCAGTGCATGCATGCGATTATTTTTATCTTTGAAACTGCATAAATTATGGTCAGTTTCCATTGTGGTAATGATGAGTAGTACTGTGAAGTCTGTAATTGAGAAAGCCGATAAAGTTGCACAGCAGTGCTTGCTGTTCAATCAGGTACAGTGATGCTGGTGCATGAGATTTTTATTGTGCTATTTGCGGCATTCTGGTAAGCCAATTCTAGTGACGCAGCCAGTTGCCCAGGGTAGACATAATGTTCTGTAATGTAAAACTTGTACTGTGCATGACCATTGACCAGCACTGAATGATGTTGCAGTGCTGCTGTCATTTTGTGATTAGCTGTGTTGTATATGCTTGTTTTCATTGCTGTGTAGTGATGAGTTGATAAATTTTTGGGCATTCATAATTTTGCTTGTTTTTTTGCAAAATTTTGTGTGCTGTATGTTTTGCATGTTTGAAAGTCATGCCTCGAACGTGAATCTTAATGGTCATTTTATAACGGCATGTTATTTACAGCTAGTTGTAGCTAGTATAGGTTCTGCATGTTTTGTGACAGCAGCATGCTGCATGCTACTGGTTCAGTGTACATTTTAGTCAGATAATAATATAGTGAAGCTAGAACGTTTTCATCGAGACTGTAAACATCATCGGTATTAGAGAGACATCAAGGATAAGGTAAACATCTTTTGTATATAACCTTGTCATAAATGGGCAAGAATCATGATGAACAACTTACCTAATTTATTGCAGACGTGTGGAACATAATTCCAGTTCAGTTCCATGTCTTACTTTTGTGTAATTTGTGGAAATATGAATGGCAGTGATGTAACTGTGTGAGTGAGTGAGTGAGCCAGTTCGTATAAATCTTATCTGCAACAACTTGAGTGCTGCTGCGATTTAGCTTGACACAAGTTGGTTGTTGGATATTGCAGATTTTCAGTGTGAATTATTGTATATATGACAGATTTATGTATATTCGGGAGTTGGAAGTGGACTTTGAGATGTTGGTGGCAGATGGAACTCTGTGAAATAATGGTGCGGTGAACTGACCACGAACGTATTGATTACAAAGCTGCCTCAACTATTGTAATCATTGTAATGTTTTTGTGTGTTTGTTGTGTGGATCGAATGTTGATTAAATGTTTGTACGGTTGGTTCAGTGAACTTCATTTTACAAGCAGCAGTTCAGCATTTTGACTTCGTTTGTTAGCAGATTGACTGTTAGCAGATTGATTCTCCACGTCTGTGGGTCTTCTGCCGATTTTCTGATATTATTACATGTACACCGTGTCTCAATAAAAAACATGCCACTTAATTTTTAAATAACTCCGTGAAACATTAGCCGACTTTGTTACTTTTTGGCAAGCAATATTTTGACGAAACTTGACATAAGTGACTGTAGTTTAGCTTACTCACCATAATATTGTGGCTGTACTACCTTGTGAAATTTAGAAGTCGTAGTTTGACTGTTTACAACAATGACTTCATACTGGATATATACAGCGCATGCGTTGGCTTACAAATGATTAGCAATAAACATGAGTAACGGTTATTATCTCTCAGAAAGTCTTTACGTGTTACATCACATCATTTTTGTTACTGCATCTTCTCAAAATATCCTTCTCTAGCACAAACGTAAGTAGATGGACATTGATGTGACTTGCCAACAACATGTTCAGTAATGCTTGACCCAGAGCGGCTCAATTGCTGTTGATACACCATTTCAGTTCGTTGACGTAAGATCTCAAAATAAATGTGATTAATGTTAAATATGTAACAGATTTTCTAAAATTTTGTGGTCTCGGTGATTTTTTGAGCCGATGCGTGCACTACCCAGTATGAATTCATTGTCTGAAACAGCCAAACTATGACTACTGCATTTTACAAGGTAGTGTAGTGACAGTATTAAGGTGAGGTGGGCTAAACTATAGTCATTAACATTAAGTTTCTTCTAGATGCTGCTTGTCAAAAATTATTGATATCAGCCAATATTTCACGGAGTTATTCAAAAAATAAAAGTTGCACGTTTTTTGTTGAGACACGGTGTACATATGGCTGCTCTGATGTGTACCATGTACGATTGACTTTTTAATGTAATCACTAGAGCAAGAGTGTTCCGTGAGAATAGTGCACTTTAGTAAAATACTGTACTTATATTCTGCTGAATAGGACGCTAACAGATTTCACCAATTATTTACTTAGTGGGCAGCCGATATATACAGAAATATGCCTATACCAGTGTACTGTCAGGTTTACTGTCTGGTTTTTGCCTACATCAGGTGGAGGCTGACTGCCTGTGGAGACTGGGATCAGCTCTAGCCCGATGTTCATTAAAGTGAACACTTTGCCTTTGACTTTGGCTGTTAATGCTGCCATGTCCATAGTCCTCAAACCCAAATATGATTATTCTTATTCTGCTCAACAGTAAAAAAATAATTATTCATATTTGGCTGAATGGAGAAGTACACAGTTTTTACTCTTACAATAATTAATTTGTTCTTGTATTGTTGCATAAACTTTAGCTTTATGACTATTAATCTATAACGATCTGTCTGTGGAATATTATAAATTAATAGTCATAAATGTGCATTTGCCAGTAGTATGCGTTGCGTTCTTAGTAGATTGTTAGAACGTTGTGTTGCTTTGTTGCTCTGTAGTTGTTCGACATTTTGTTGGCATGTTCCTATACTGTTGGCATTCATACTTTCTGGTTGTTTAATGTTGCAAAAAAAAGTAAATTAAAAAGTAAAAAAGTAAACAGTGTAATATCTTCATTGCTATATATGTTGCCAGGCACTGGTAGTCAGTAGCTTTGGTAGTGGTTCATGTTCCTCAAGTCATACATAATTTTGTTTGTTAGACATACTGCCAATAAAAATAATAGAAAATATACCAGCAGTGTCTATGAGTAACATTTTATACTGCAGTGTATAATATGTGTACAGTATTTGACGAATACAGGAGAGACTTACGGAGTTTGACACATCCTAATAGTTTTGTCCTGGTAGAAACTTCAGCTTTTGTGGTATACCACAGATTAACAGTCAGACAGATTTCTGCCAGTAAATATTGCATTTGCGAGTATGGTGGTGTTTTTAGTAGGTTCGAACGTTGTGTTGCTTCGTTGCTGTGTAGTTTAGTTTCTGTTGTTTGACGTTTTATTGGTACTGTACGTTCTTACTGTTGGCGTTCATATTTTCTGGTTGTTTAGTGTTGCAAAATAAATAAATAAATTGCACATGTTGCACCAAAATGAGGCTGGCTTATGTATGCCATGGTCCAAAAAAAACTAAAACCTTTAACTCTTTACTTGCTAAATTAACTGTCTCTAGTACTGCTGACAGATGTACACTGGAGGAAAGTTGTGAGTAGAGGTACTCAGGTTCTACACTGTTAGCCTCACACTCACTTAACAATGGCGTCCTGGAGGGAATGACGCCTTTTCCATTTAACACGGTATGATATGTAGCTGCACTACCGTGTAAAATCTTGATTTTGATGTTGTTCAAGTTCATAAAAACAAACCAAACATTTCGAGCAGAGCCCAGCTTGATGGCCGTTTCAGGCCTTTACTGTCGTCTGTTTAGACGAACTGTCGTCTGTTTAGACGATCTAGGTTGTTTGAAATTCCTCTCGTAGCAACGGCAAGCGCGCACGTATATGGTGTTCGCGCAACTTGGCGTACGCTGCACGCGCAGTGCAGGCCGATTTTATAGGTAGCTTATAATATTCGCGACTGCAGTCCAAAGTTGTTCCAAATCGCGCCGAATTATGGTCGTCTTCACCAAAAAATTAGGGGTGTGGCCCTTAAAATGTGTACCCCATTTTTCGTAATCTTCCTTGCGGTACAATAGCTAGTGAAAAAGTTTGCAGCGGTAATTTGTGATGGCCTATAGCTTTTATTTAAAGTTCAGCAATAATTAGGCTAGTAAAACAAATAGGAAAATCTATTAGTAGCCTATCAGGGTTCCAACGCCTCCTTGAAAGTCCCTGGATTTTTTCTGAAAATTCTAGTACCTGGAAAATGACTTTAGACCTGGAAAGTCCTGGAAAAATATCCTCGAAGATCAAGCATTTTTTCATAGGTTCAAATAAAAATATTTTTTGCCTTCTCGCTTCGCTCGCAGTTTACTTGTGGTTTTTTACTTTTAAATTTGTGGTGCCAGTATATTCCATTTAAATATTTTTGTGGGCTACAAAAAGGTCCTGGAAAGTTTTTCGTAAGGTCTTAGAAAGTTCTGGATTTTTTGTCTGTAAAAGAGTGTAAACGCTGTAGTATGATATGTATGTAAGTAAGTAAAGTAAGTAAGTAAAGTGTAAATTTATATAGCGTATACTCAGAAAGATCTCTAATGCGCTTAATACATTTTGTCATCAACATTTCGCAAAAATGTATGTCTTCAGCTGACAGTTAAGGGCTTGTTTTTACGAGCCACCCAGTATATGGTTCAATAGCTGCATCCTACACTGAGCACTTGCAGTTGGGCGGCAAATTATTGTTTTGAGTGTGTGCGTCGACAACAATGCAATACAGATCGATGACCTGTCGGTCATTACATCGCACGGTGTGCCTGCAGCAGCGTGTCCGGTCTCATACAGTCTGTCATTAGCTGTCCCACACCCGCAATTACCTGCGCATTACATCAGGTTCTGCACTGCGGCCAGCTCGTATAGATCACAATTAGACCGCACGCCCGGCAGGCAGGCGGCGCATGAACATGCTGACAAATAATAGGTGCGACTCTGAGTGAGTGGGTATAATGGCCAGATTCACGTATCATATCGACCAAGTAGGCCTACTACGTGGTTACATAATAAGAACTCATCCATCATGGTAGACTTTGACAGTCACGCAACTTATAGCGCCGCAAGTGTTTGTTGGAGTTTGTAAACCGGTGTATTAGCACCGTAATGAGAACTCTGTAGAAACAAATAGGATGCAGTAGGTCCCTCTATCAAATCCTCAACTGCAATAAAAGCCCCAAAACCAACTGCAGATATTTGTCGGCGAGAAGCGGAGTCAGTTTATGTTTTATAGGCCTATCGTACACAAATCCGAACCTATAGTCTATGTACGTCAGTCAAGCGGTCTTAACAAAAACGGTTCTGATAGAAAAACAACGTCATGTTTAGCCTATAACTTGCATTGTAGGTTCGCGTAGAAAAAGGGCTTAAGGCGGCGGTGCAGTGAGAAATAATCGGGAATCAAAATAACGTTCAGAGAAGTTGAGAGAACAGTTTTCGGCCTGAATGAGCAGCACGTTGAAAATTCTGCACATGCATTTGCGAAATATGCGATAGGCCTATTCGCTGTTTTATTGCTTTATTCTTCATCCATTAGCAGGTTTGTCATTAACAGATGAACAGCTAATTAATTGCTGAAGCCGATAAGTGTTTGTAACATAATCGAGTTTACTTTTTTATTGCCAATAGCGAAATTGCTAATTCTATAGGTTGAAGCAGCCGTTACACAATATTTCAATCAATCAGAGTTTGAAATCAGCTGGCAGACCGCAATGATTAAGACAGGACAATTGGAAGCAATAAAACAGCAGTAAAATACGAAACGAATAAATTCACCAGGAATCTTTGAACACTACCGAAGATGGGATTGTCATTGATGGAACGAATGTTTCCAGTTGCGAGTGATAGGTTAGACGGATGATGTCTGTAGCGGCCGCAGTGAAAACAAATGATATTAATAGTAGCCTACAGTACTGCAGCAGAAGACGAAGCTTGAAGTTGATGGATGCCGGTACATTGTTAAGAGTGGACGGATGCAGATGCAGGCACGGCATGACAGTGACTCGTTACGACTCGTTAAGTCATGTCTGGCCGAAGTGGGCCTGGTTGGCATGCTGCAGCACATGACGTTGATGAATGATGACAATCGACGCAGCAGCAGCAGCAGCAGCAGCCGGGTGACAGGACGTCAGAACGCGATGCAGCCCGTTGCCGTGACAGTAGCTTCACGACATCTTAATTACATCGTGCAGCGACTGACGGACTGTGCTTGAGACAACTTGCCTGCCTTGCTGCGTTGTATCATCATGCAGTCTGCAGTCAAGATCACACACCTTGTTATTCTACGCCAGCACGTCGCTCATGGAAAAGGATTACGCCTTATAATTTCTGCTCTTAGCGATTGCAGTCGATAATTTATTTATTTATTTGGCAGAATTTTTTTTGATTTTTAAATGTATAGCGCCAGTATGTCGATTGACTTCAAAAGCGCTAGAGCTATAGAACGGCCGTTCGGCTGTTTCTCCGAATTATGCAGTGTGTCACATTTTTCGTAAAATACAGCCTATACTGTGTCACTGTATTAAGTTTTTGATTTTATGTACGGTACAACACATTTCTGCACCATGTTTACAGTTCTGCTTGGCAGCCATCGCTAGACAACAAGTATCACCAGTTTATGAAACGACGATTTTTTTTATTTTTTCCAGTGACGTATATCTACAGTAATAAGTAAAAGTCTACAGATCAAAGAAAAACACAATATCCGCCGTTTGCACTCACAGGCTGACAGCCGAGAATTATGCGGCATGTTGTTTATGCGATAAGCTCTAAGGCGCAGCTCGACGCCTCCATCCGGGCGTTTGATTTAAAGTCGCTGGACTGGTGCGTCGGTCAGTAACGGAAATTAGGTCTCGAGCAAAATCAGGCAGACGAAAAAAAGCATTGGACCTGCAGTGCAGTGACTGTAGGTCAGTGCTGCAGGTCGTCTCTCGCGATGACATGCCAGAGATGTCGCAGCAAAGATGCCGCTGTCATAGCCGCCGACTTCGTGGGGGCGGCAATCTAAGACGACTCCCCAAACACACAGGCGTTAAATTTCTGAATACTCTGCAATCATGGAGTGAATGAGCTTCTGATTTAACCTTAATGCCAGTGCCGTTTTATGCATTTAAAGTGAACTGAACAGGCAAAAATAAAATGCGTCATTCTGAAAGTGACGAAAGCATGGCACGAGACTTGATCATGCTTGGCGCGATGGCACTGCCAAACCCGAGTTGGTTCATAGCTGCACTGCACGTACAGCCCCGCCCTGTTCTATGTCGCATGCGAGGTTTTGTTGCACAAGTTGCTAGCCACCCTCTTAGTTTGGTAGAAATGGCAAGATTGACAATCTTGGTCAGTGTATACACGGTGTTTCATAAAAAGAGACCCCCTTTTCTTTCTTTCATAATTCACTCAAATGAGAATCAATTTACATGAAATTTTTAACAGTTGTAGCTGAAGAAATACTAATTCAAAATATTGCAACAAAATATGGTAGTTGCTTAAATATTTTTTGCAAGGCGTGACGTAACGCTGACGTCATAATATGTCACGGGTACAAGCTTGTTAGACTCAACTGGTGCTGTCAGTTGCTACCCTGCTCCGATGGTGAGAAATATGGTTCGTTGATGACAAATTTTTGAAGTTTTACAGTTGCAGCCACAAAAAACGTGCAAAGCGATCGCATGTGGGATAGCTGGACTTTGACATGTTCGAGCAAGACAGTGCATTAGCACACCGAGCTTGCAAAATGGTTGCGTTTTGGGTCGCGAGACGCCTGGTTTCATGTCCACATATTGCTCAGTGCTGACACAATAAATATTTTCATTAGCAAAGAATAGTAATAGTAATAGTAAATTTAATTTATAAAGCGCACAATGTCAGCGAGAAACTCACTGAATCTGAGGCGCTGAGGTAAAGAGTGAGGCGGGCCACTAGACATGGCTAGACGTTGAAAAATACAATGTTTTGAGTTTACGACGGAAGGAAGCTATTGAACGGCTATTGCGGATGTCAAAAGGAAGAGAATTCCAAATAGTAGGAACAGCTACAGAAAAACTTCTAGAGCCAAAACATGTACGGACACGAGGCACAGACAACAGATTAGTGTCAGATGAACGCAATGTACGAGATGGAATGTAATGTTCAAGAACAGAATTCAGATAAGCAGGCTGAGTAGTGTGGATGGTCTT
>Ga0209367_1000851_pt1 | contig 34360 bp, 16 predicted proteins | sample WorMetLIZISLAND2_FD_187412 | JGI IMG/M metagenome (GOLD analysis project Ga0209367, IMG submission 187412) | Marine gutless worms symbiont microbial communities from Max Planck institute for Marine Microbiology, Germany - Olavius geniculatus... ... | reverse complement strand
GGGCAAAAGAGAGAAGGGGAGGGGATCAAGGGACGAAATGGGGAAGGAAAGAGGAGGGGAAGGGAGATGAGGCCCCTCCCAATTGAAATTTCTGGCTGTGCCACTGATTGCATTAATTTTTTAATGCATGCGTTAATGCATTTATAATGCATCATTAATAATACTGATATTGTAGGACTACATTGATATTGTTGGACTACATTGAGTATATGGACAACATAGCAACTGGAATGAAGTACACGAAGTCATGCCTGTGTTGCAGAACCATGACAGTAGTGATGGAATTGCAACAACACAATTTTTAATTACTTGAATATTATTCGATCGTCAGATAAATGTAGCTTAATGGAATATTGAAACTCCTGCTTCAGAGAATTAAGCAAATGTGCATTAATTTTTTTAACGCATGCTACACTTTTTTATGTATGCTAATTCTTTAAAACATTAATGCGTTAAGTTAACGCGTTATTTCGACAGCTCTTATATTTATTTATATTGCAGTTTTGTTTATTAAGGAGAACTTTAATAGCCAGTTCACACCTATGACGTTGATGCCGACGAGAACTGCTGAGTTGCATTGCTTTCAGTGTCATCTATGTGAATCACTCAGTTTGCCAGTTTGTTTTTTTTGTAGCAGTTTGCCTGAATTCATTTTGTGTCTGGTTGCAGAAATGACAGATATGGAAGTTCAGGAGTACTTTGATAACTTTTTTGAAGAAGTTTTCATTGAACTTGAAGATCGGGTATAGTAGTTTTAGTCAAAGTGTTTAAAGGTCTGTCTCTATTTAAGCAGTGATGTTGTTTGATGACAATAATTTTGTTCTGCCTGTATTTGTATTTGAAGATTTCTATATCAGTAGCTTGGTCTGTTGGGCTTTGCATCACTTTCAGTAGCCTAAACATTATTCAACAATTCTAGACTTTTGTGTATGTATATTACTTGTGCATTTTATTCATTTATTAAATCTGTTAAGTTAACTTACTGTGTGCACAAATGTCATATTACTGTCTTTATAATATATTTGCCGTAAGACATTTCACATAGTGATTCTGGTATTACTTCAGATTTTGCATATTTAGATTCATATTTTTTATGTAATATAATTTTTGTGATTATTCCTATGTAAACTGAGATTTGTTTGTGTGAGTGTATTGTCTAGTATGGTGAGATTGAAGAGATGAATGTTTGTGATAATCTTGGCGATCATCTGGTTGGCAACATCTATGTAAAGGTAAGTTAAGTTGTTTCAAGAATACAGTATTGCACATATGCCTATTGCAGATTGGTGTAGTTATCATATATGTTTGACAAAATGCAAGTATTCACGGTGACTTTTTTGCTTCGAAATCATTGGAAATGCTGAGGAATATGATGGCTGTGAGGAAAATTTTCATGGTAGAAATTTATTAAGGAAGAACTCTGCATTGTTAACTATACTTTTATTGTCCAGCTTTGAAAGGGATATTTTGCATTGCTTGATGTTGCACTATTTTGCTTTTATAACCATTTTTTTTGTTATTTTAGAGCTGGTACTGATTAAAAAATTTTTGATTTTGATTAATCTTTAAAGATTAACTATTTTTCATGTTTCTGATGAAAATATTCAAATTCAAACAAAATGATTTGAGGCGAAAATTGAGCCAAAGCACTGACAGAACCAGTCAAACAGTTACAGTAAGTGTTCAAAGTGCCTTCCATTGGCTTTCACCCAGGCCTTGAACCTTTTGCACCACTGGTAAATTGCTTCATCGGATCTATTGTCTGCTGCTGAAGCAACACTTAAGTTGGTACCTGACTGCTAATGATAACATTGAGTAAGCATTGTTATGTCGCTAAGTGCTCTAGCAAGAATTCTATCAAATACTGTCAAAATTGATTTAGGATAAAATAAGTTATAGCGAGCATAAACAAGAAGGGATGAAATTTTTCAAAGCACTGGTGTGGTGGTGTAGTTTCGCTATGAGAAAGATGCGTCGCGGGCCGTACAGAAACTAAACAGTCGTTGGTTCAACGGTCGACCGATCCACGCCGAGATGTCACCTGTCACCGACTTTAGAGAAGCTTGCTGCAGACAGTATGAGATGGGGTAACCACTACAATACTAATACTACGCTACTAACTAGTTACCGTTACCTTAACAGCTAGCCACTACCCAGCTTTATTCACTGGGGTACAGACCCAAAAAATGCAGCACGTAATCCCATTCCTAACTGATATGTAATTTTAGTTTCTCAGTGCCACCGAGAGTGAAATGTTGTATAGGGGAGAGTAATTTGGAAAACCCAGAAAAATATGCTAACATCCCTTGCATGTGTTGACAAGTGTAGCAGTAAATGGATTTGTGATTGCTATTGTTATTGTCTCCACCAAGGTGAACGTAGTGAACATTGTGAAGACAATTGCGCGCTGTTTGCACTTACACCCCCTTATTATCGTGCCTGGGCTTTCCGACGGTGTCATTTAAATTTCTCCTCTGTTGACCCCCATTGCCATGGCAACAAATTTTGGGACAAAATTGACTATAACTCGGCGCCCGTGAAAGATAATTGTGCACTGTTTGCACCTACCCCCTATTTTCGGGCCCGGGCTATCCGATGGTGTCATTTAAATTTGTCCCATTACAACCCCTGTTGCTGTGGCAACTAACCATTCTTATTCAAAGACAAAATTGGCTGCAGCAGACATTGTTACATCACACACAATTTTTTCCTTGCACTAACTTCCTTTATCCACTCGGAGGTATTCTGAAAACAGTAAATAAATTTATTGTCCTAAAATCAAATACCAAAAATTTGGACAAAATTCAACTAAAAAACAGTAAAAATCAGAGCAAAAAACTTCAACAGTTTACAAAGCTATGTAAGGGCGATGTGAGTCAAAACTCAAAAATAGCAAAAATGGTTTTGGGGCGATATTATTGCTTGTTGAATTCCAGACTGGCCCTTACAAGACTAGCCATTCTAAATACTTGAAATAAGTCCAGTCCATGCTGACACCACATATATTGCAGTGAATGCCAATGCCCGTGGTAGAAAGACACGTCCAGGCATGTCTAATTTTCTGTCTCTCTGCGTGTGCGTGCAGTGGCGTGACGTCATAGTGACAGTGACGTCAGTAGGCCAGCAGCAGTTTATTCATTGCCGGTGACGTCACCAGCTGCAATGCTGGCAGCGTGCCAGTAACAGAAAATTATAGCTATACAGTATATAGGCCGCTACTGTTAACAAAGAAAAATTGTATTATTATTATCTTAACTTTAAAATTCACTGTGAGTTAAATTACATTGAGTAAAAACTTACATAACGGACATAGGCCTATGCATTCTCACAAGCGGCTTTCACAGTTTACAATGCTATGAAGGGCGATATGAGTCAACACTCGAAAACGGCTTTCGCTTATCTTAGCTTGGCACTTAGTAAAAGTATCTACAACGAAATTTTGTTTAGGATATAAGCCTACAGTAATATTTTTCAAGTACCGGTATTTAGAATGGCTAGTCTTGTAAGGGCCAGTCTGGAATTCAGTACGCGATAATATCACGCCAAAACCATTTTTGCTGTTTTCGAGTTTTGACTCGTATCGCCCTTACATAGCTTTGTAAACTGTTGAAGTTTTTTGCTCTGATTATTATTATTATCTTGGGACCATCCTAATAGGCCACATTACGGGTATAGCCCGGCCATCTATTTGACTGTCCATTCCACTGTCTTATACGAGCTTTGATTTAATAATAAAAAGGTGTAGTTAAGCCAGAAATGGTGTGAACGTTCTCCAGGGCAGGAGTGTCTGGTGTGGCAGTATTCAGTTCAAAATGCTAAAGCTGAGAGTTAGGTCTTGGCTGCAGAGTGGAATCGGCAAGTCCTTATAAATAGGTTGATGGCTATATATTACATCAGCACTGGGCCTTAATCAGGGCAGAAAATTGGTTTAAAATACGTAGTTTTGAGGTTTTTAGAAACCTAAAAAACCTTAAAAGTCAAATTGTACGTTTTTCATTTGTTCAGCACTTTCATATTGTAAGATTTTTGAGTTTTGACATCATGTCATTGACCGAAAATGATGTGACATGGAGAACGGCATATAGGATATTCTTTCTGGGTCCTAATTCTGTGTCTGGTTGTCAGGTATTTTTCTAGCATTGGGTCACCATCTTTGCTTGTTATTATTGTTATAATTACACTGTGTTCAGAAAAAAACATGCCTTTACAATTTTTTTATATCTTTGTGGAAAAAGTTTAGATTTCCATAAAATTTTCAGGAAATGTTTAGGAGGAAACTACTATTCTACCAGTATAAAAGTTAAATATTTCTTGCTACCGGTGATGTCATGCTGACATCGTATTTTTGTGTTCGCAAATTATGGGTTTTACCGTTGAAGGGAGACATTTGATGAAATGTTAAGACACACAAATTGATCACTGTGTTGACTGAACCCAAATATATGCTAATGCGTCATGCAATTTTTTATTGTGAACTGTTTCTTTGTTTATCTTTTTGACTGAGTGTGAGATCCTCAACTTTGCTGATGTTGACAAGCATAGGTGCACTTCATTGCTGCATGGATGACCACTTGCTCGCTTCCATCGATATTCAATTATCTGTCTATTGTCCAGAAACATCTTGCACAAACTTGCTGCTCCGTAACTTTTGCTGACTCACAAACATTTATCAATATCTGTCTTCAACGGTATAACCTATAATTTACAAACACGAAAATATGACGTCAGCATGACGTCATCAGATACAAAGAATATTTACTTTTTACGCCGGTGGAATATTAGTTTCTTGTAAAGATTTCCTGAAAATTTCGTGGAAATCTAAATATTTTCCACGAAGATGTAAAGGAAAACGTAAGGGTGTGTTTTTTTCTGAACACAGTGTGTATTATTGTGGTTGTGGTGTATGTGATGCGCATGCAATAGTGAATGCACTCGTGGCGGGTTCTGTAACTTCATGCATCTGAAGCCGATTTCACGTGAACTGAAACGAGAACTCTACACGCGTCTTAACCAGCGCAGGAAACATCGGTAAGTTGATAAACACTGTCAGTGCATTCTGTTACCGATGCTTGCCAGTCTATGCTTACTATTACAAATTATTTTTTTAGAAGTTTGCATTATTTTTCAGCTGCAAAATTTGCATGATCGATTGCATTGAAAACACTACATTAACTGTGATATTAATCATTTCAACCATGCATTATTCACACACTTTTAACATGTTGATAGTTTGTTTTGCAGATGTTTATCAGCAAATTACAGAAGGCCATTTTTCTGCTGTGTTCATTAACATGTGGTTTTTTTCAGTATCCCACTCCACCCCGTTGGCGGGTATCTCGCCAACACTGTGTCTCCTGTAAACTCACTTTTCAGTTTTACTTAGTTAACTTGGGCTGTAATTGAAACTTGATATGGCTCAGCATTTAGAGGACCGTTTGTTAGTGCAGATTGAGCAGTGGATCTATGAAGATCCTGTACTAATAAATGCAAATAATTGGAAGTGAATATGAGATAGCATTGAGTAGCGTAAAATTTAAAGTAGCATAAATCTGGTTTGTGTGCGTGTGTGGTTTTAGGCATCGACATCGTCATTGACGTCATGACCATGTTCCATTGTAGATACTTTGTTCTGCAATTTTCAAACATTACGTTAGCAGTTTTTTAAAATCTTCAGTTGGCTGCATACTTTTATTCAGAATTTAAGTAAGTCATTATAGTAAGTCATATTGTGCCATCCAGCATGCATAATTGTTAGAGCTGTCGAAGCGTTAATTTTTTTAACACATTACATAATGCGTTATTAACACACCCAGGCCTGTCGAGAGGGGGAGTAAGGGAGGAAGTTACCCCGGGCCCCACTACCTTTGGGGGCCCTGCCTGTAGAATATAGAAAGTTAGAAAGCAAATAAAAACACATTTTCAACAATAACTGACGTCATTGTTAGCGTAAAAATCTATTAGTCTGTCATCTAAATAATATTTATTTACAGTAATTATGAAGTGGTAACTAGGCTAGTTTGGTTACTTGAATTCATTCAGTTGTCAAATAACCACAGTTTAACGAAATTCTGGAACTTTTGCTTCGCAGAATTATGTAAATTAAATAAATTTATGCATGGGCATTTTTTTAACATGCGTTAATTTATAAACACATTAATGCGGTAATTAATGCGTTGATTTGACAGCTCTAATAATTGTGTATGTTTAATTTGCTTAAAGTATTAAGTATCACTTAGTCCATATCATAGAAGATTGATTGTTTATGCTTATTGCCATTTTTATTTATTGTTATATTGTTTGAATTATGATCTCGTGCACTTGTTTTGGTATATCATTCCCGATCAATCAGTTGCTGATAGTACATGTATAATTTTGTGTTGTATTATGTGTGATTCTTTTTGTAAAATGCGTAATGTATCCGATGTTACCTTAATGTGAATGAGCTGCAGAATCCATTTCTGTCTATCTGTGACTACTTAGCTTGGTTTTTTTTAATTTATGACTTTATGCTAATTTATGATCATATATGATCATTTGTGATGCTAGTCAGCATGTCTTGTTTTGCACCTGTGTCGTATTCTGCAAATTTTTATTTTATTTTCTGTATTATTGTGAATGTAAATGTCAGTGTTATTGTAGAGTGTTTGCAATTAAATACTTAAGCAGGAAATATTTGCATGGTAATGAAACTTTGACTTCTTTTCTGATGTTAAAAAAGCAGCTTTAAAATACATGCTAAAGTTCCTTGTCATTTCTTTTAGTGAGTGAAACTGAACTGAAAATTTTGCATTGCTAATGTTTACTGCTAATCAGTTTTAGTAACTAAAAGTAAGTGAAGTGATGGCTCACTGAGTTACTTTGAGTTACTGGTAGTTAGTTCTTTTAGTTGCAGACAGTGGCATAGCCAGCATCTGGATGTCGGGGTGGGCACTTAAGGGTTGGGGCCAGGGAATAAGTGTGAAAATGACGTGTTTTGGTGCATTTTGGCACTATTTTGACTAATTAAGTAAGCTCCAAAGCTGAGGGGCACGTATCCCCAGTGCCCGCGATGGCTATGCCAGTGGTTGCAGAGAAGAACCGAGACTTTGATGACAATAATGAGAAGTCTGTTCACTAATAATAACAAGAGCAGTAATAATACTAATAGTAGTAGAGTCCTACTAGCAGTAATGTAATAAAATGATGACGATGATGATGAGATTTGAGGTCTAGCACATATCACATGCTATGGACTTCTTTTGCATTGTTTGGTGTTTACGCATTACGTGTTAGGCTTATTTGGGTTGGGTTGTGACTTTGAGTGCTTTCTACTGGCATTAGCAGCTAAAATGCAGCTTCAGTTCCATTACGTACGTGACCGCCTGTGTAGCATAATGTCTTCTGCAGTAGACATAATTACAAAGATCCAACCTTATTCGCGAAGAAAAAAGTGCAAATTAATTAACGTCTTACAAGGAAAATGAGGATTACGCCTACATGAAAAGTTCAAATGGCGTGTCATTTCAATGAGCAATGAATCGTGGAAGCTTGCTAACGACGTCAGTCAAGTGAGAGGCCTAAGCGATGCACACTCCGCATAATGGCTAGTGCAATCTCCATGACCTTAGCTGAAATGAAACAGATGAGTACATTCTTAATTTTGAGTGCTTTGTTTAAAAGCTGTCTGCATACGTTCATGCCTGTGTAACATTAACGTGCATTCGGACAGAGCAGTCAAAACGCTGTAGGCCTATTTTCGGTCATTTGCATGCGGCTGCCTTTTGCTGCTTTATAGCCTAGTTCTAAGCTGTCCGTACAATATAGCTCTAGACTAACATTTAGGACGAAGTTCTTTGTCTAGCTGTTTTACTGCCTTTATAGCGCACGTTTGTCAACAGATTAAACGGAAGGATCGTAAAAGCTTAGCTTTTCGTCGTGATGCGTGCACTGCTGTGTATACGCAGATAGGCCTACCACTCCGTCTAAATGGTGAACGACTAGGCCGCCTATCCATCATTTGCGACTTTAATAATGTAGGCCTATCAGAAAACGCATAATACAAAAAAAATAGTCCCGATCCGCAGTTATAGACCTAGCTAGAAAATGTAGAGGCTGATTTACTTTTTGTTACTGTACTGTCTTGAATAAACGATGAATATCTGATTTCATTCCGAAACACTGAATTCATTTTATGACTGAAAGCATTGCTCATTAGGCCTAAGCAATTCTTGCACGGAATGGAACAATAGTAGCTTTGACTGCTTTATCCAAAAGTAACAATCACATGTTAAGCTACTCCATGAGGTTAGCTAGCAATATTTCGTAAGAGTGCACTTGGCCTGCGCCTGCTAATAACTCATATACATCCAACAATGGCTTTATGCCCGCACATCGAGTCAAATAATTGCACAGGTCAAGTCCATTTACCCGACAAACAATGTGACAACATCATTAGTGTCACAGTCAATTAAGTAATATTAACCGGTTTTTGCACCCAAATCCGCGCGTGACAATCAATCGTCGTAGACACGTCAGCAACAGATAACTGCTTTGCGCCTATCAGCCGCCACTCAGACGTACGAAAATGAAAGTTAAGTTATTTATGCTATATTTTCACTATAATATATGAATAAAATTAAATAAAAAATGTACCATCATGATGTGCACTTAGAGCTGAACACAGTGGTATCACCTTTATTATAGTGCGGTCAAAAATAAGCAAGAACTTCAACTAAATTAACTCCCAAACTAAAAACACGTATTCCCGAAACTGACAAAAACGCTCTTAATCGGTTATTGCATGGAGCCCTTCACTTGACAACAACATTCAAGCTTTTAGCCTCGAAATCTGTCTGGCAATAAACACTGCATTTACCATGACCATGTCCAATCAACGTTTACCACTAACACTAGGACAAGCAAATCCCACTTTGAATTATCACCTTTTCCAAAGGAGGAAAAATGCAGTCTTATCTTTTCCCTGTAGGCACCAATGGTAGTGAAAAAAATAATACTGAATGAAATCTATACAAAATATGTATTGAACATCTCGCATAATAAAAATAATTAATTCATAATGACAAACATGCATGCAGTCTGAACTTCTAAACAGAGGTGTCATGGGTTTACAAGAAATATTATTAGATTGCAACCAATCTAATGTACTCCTTGCACGCATCATTTTCTTTTGTATTCTTTTAAGAGCTTTTTCGTTTCTTTCGGCTTGTATTAGAGACCTGGCGTCTAATTGAGACCCGTTTAATAACAGATGACTAATAGTGACTGGCATCGAGATCATTATTGGAAATTGTCTCCTCGAAGTTCAGAAATTATTGCCCGATTTTAGGAACTGAGAGGAAAAAATTTCCAATAATGGTTGATGACGCTAGTTGCCATTTGTCTTGTTATACCTCAACGAATGTGTCTATCTGGCACCGTTGTGGAAATATGGCGCCCCAAAGATAATGGGGTCACGACCTTGACCTTTTGGGGTCACATGACATCATCGGTCACGTGACCACTCGACTCCCGGGAGTCGACTTCCTATGGGTGGTCCATAGTGACCATGTGTCTATCTAGCACCATTATGGAGATATGGCCGTCTGAAGTTCTTCCAGGAAGGCTCTTCCAGGAACAGAGGACGGTCGTCAGTCGGTCCTCAATATTACACTGATCTCATATACTCCTCTTTGCTACGTTAGGAATGTAGTGCGTGAGGAGTGAAAAAAGTTGTGCAGAGGGGGCAGGAGGTTGTAATTTTCAGAGAGCTACACAATTTCCAACAGGAGATTATGGGTGTTCAAAACTGATAGCCCCTAAATTGCCCCAAAATGAGGGATTGTCGGCCTTAAATTCTGTATTTTAGAAAGAAAATCTTCCGACAGTCTAAAATTTACGGAATAATATTAAGGACAGTAGAAAACCACGGAAACCATGACTTTCGGCAAATGCCATGCCATGTTTTTAGCCAAAATACCGTAATTTTACGTTTTTACAAGAATTTTTGTTTTAATCAGCATAAGTTGAAGTTTATTGCATGATTTTAGTACAAGAATATTCACATTTGCCTGTGCTACTATAGTCCTCCCCGTGCTTTGTTACATACAGGCTCAATATGTGAATGTGACGTTATCATGGAAATATGTATTTTACTGCTCCGCAGCGACAAAATTTCACAGCTGAAAACCTTGCACTGCATGTAATGACGGTCATCAATGCTAGATGTTGACTTTGTAGACTGTATAATGGTCTTAGGGCCCATAATTTGATGCCGTGCCTTTGCCGTGATTTTTACAAAAGCCGTGTTTTTGACATTTTTTGCCGTAATTTTCTACTGTTCCTAATATTATCCCCCTAGTTATTCTGCCATGACACCACTGGATTTAAAGCAAACAGCTTAAGCACCAAAAAGTTAAATGGGTGGGAATACACAAAAATAGTTCCCAAGCACAACAATTCTGCTAAAGCAGAAGCCAAATTTTTATAGCAGCAGCTGTAAAACCGCCGAAAATTTCACAGCTAGCCAAAAAAGCTGTAAATGAACCTAACTGGTAACAGTTTCTGTAAGAGCTCATCTCATAAATACGACAGTAATACATTGTATAGCATGATCTCTATAAAGTACTCGGAGGGCTTTAGAAAAATGGTTAAATTTCACTCTGATATGATCAAACCAATACTGGTATATGACCAAAGGAATGACGAGTGTGAAGCACTGGCAACTAAAGTACAGCAATAATCCAGTCTTCTGGCTGCTATACAACAATAAACTTTGATCTGATTCATTTGATCTAAATTCTATGATATATCACAACAATAAATATAGAGGCTGTCGACATCTACACAGCTGAACACAGAATAAGTGGAGGTCGACGGACCCAAGGCACAGATACAAGACTAGTGGACTACCATTCATCCAGGAAATCAAACCCAGACTTGAGTGTTCCTCTTCTGCTCCCAGCCTCAATCTGCAACAGCAAACGAAAACCACCATTTATCTGAAATATTAAAACTAAACTGAACTATTTCCACGATCAATAAGTGCTACTATAGCTGAGTGGTTAGCTGGTGAAATGATGGTGGCGTTTCTGCCAAAATAGCCACTGCACTGTCTAGTTCGTCACCATGTATGTGATCTCCAGAACATCGTCTTGCTGTTTGATAGCTTCATCATAGTCTTGGTTTTGAAAAGCAGGGTCTTGTTCTTTAATTATTTTGGTATATAATTTATTATTTAAAGACTGTACAATGTACAAATTCCTTTACTATTCATTTACTAGCATCAGAAAAGCAATTTTGGCATTATCTATTGCTCTTATAATGAATCTGCTGCATTTCATGTATCATAGAATATGGTTGTTGGAAATAACATCATGCAAAAATGATATTTAGCAAAACCAATCTGGGAAATAGTTTTGTAGGACCTTCCAACTCTAGGTTTTAAGACTAGCGTAACCTAGAATTACCAGAACAGTAGACCAATCAATTAAACAAAAACTGAAGCAAGAGAAATAAAAAAATGAAAAATGTCAAAATAAAATAAAAAATACATAAAAACATTTTTAAGAACTGGACGAAGTCAAAACGACTGAGCACACCTCTTTGGTCGGTGTCGGTGGAATGAGTTCTGCTGTGGAATAGTCCAGGAGATCCGTGGAATAGTCAAGCGGATTTACATCCACAGATCCGATCACACCCATGTCTGACTGTAGTGCTCGAGTATCCGACATGTGACAGGAAGCATGCACAGATGGCAAATCTAATTCAGCGGACTCTGTGCCGCGTGTTCTGGATGAATTAAGGACATCGACTTCTGAGGTTTGATAGCTGGCTGTTCCAAACACACTGTCATCAGACTGCTGAGTGGTTAGCTGGTGAAATGATGGTGGCGTTTCTGCCGGAATAGCCACTGCATTGTCTAGTTCATCACCATGTGCAGAGCTTGACTTACCATGTTGACTTTTTCTCTCTTTGCTATGATGCTTATCTTTCTTATGTTTCTTCTTCTTCTTCTGCCCAGTTTGTTCCTCATCTTGCTTTGTGTCTCGGACGTTAGTGACATGTTTGACATCATCCACTGAAAAGGCGTATGCCTTGTTCACACCTCCAATCAGCTTGGAGTATTCATTGTGTGCCGGCGAGAAGTCAGAGTCAGTAAGTCCAGCCTTCACCGCGGACACTGTGCCGTTCACCTCTGGGTTATCAGCACTCACTCCATCTTCATCCTCCTCTGCCATCTTTATCTTGAACTTCTCGAACATTTTCTCGATCTCGTTCTTGCTTCCACCACCTGGGAAGAACAGCGAAGTATCCCAAATGCTTCGGTCCGGGGAACGTAGACGCTTGGTGAAACGACCCTTCTTGCTCTGACCATCTTTGCTCCCAGACGAATCGTCAAGGTCATCCAAGGACAAATCCTGCTGGCTCTGGAACAGAAAATGAAAACAACAACACTGTGACTGAAGCCTGCAAGAAACTACCAAAAACTATGACAAATGCTGGATAAAGTGAATTCCATAACATACATACATGTGGCTACTGGCTAACAACTATCATTTTTAGCTGCAATCATTTTCCACAAGTAAAAAAAAACAAAATACCCGGTACTGACAGTGCATGACATTCATGGTTCCAGAAAGCCAATTCTGTGAACCAAAATCACTTAAAAGTTTGCAAACATTAACAGCTATGCATTTCTGTTAAGCAACTACATAATTAACACACAAAAATGCTCTGCAAAACTGCACAAAAAAACTTACAACAAAACTAGGCAAAACCACTATTATATTGCACTGTCATGACTATATTACAATAAGCATGCAGCATATATCAAAGAAATAATATTTATCATCAACTATGGCATATCAGATTTTGCAAACAAACCGAATGTTGTACGTACTTTTGTCTTCCACGAAAACGGACCAGAGTGTTCATCAGCCCACGTGCAGCCCTGAAAAACAAAAAAAAACATTGACTGACCAATGCTTTTTTCACTCTGTTGAGTTCTTTTATTATTCTAGTCTATTTCAGTCATAGGTTAATATTAAATAAATATGAATAATGATTATTTGGTTTGCATAATCACAAGTAAAAAGACAATACATTTATCAACTGAGGCCTTCTGCATAATAGGTCATGCTGCAAATGTCAATGTCAGTTACAAAATCTATCTGAATTTTCTGCAGAAGATGAAAGTAAAAGAAATTCTAAAAATTGTGGTTATATTTAAGCCAAAAATCATCAAAAACATCTACCAAAGTTAGATGCCAAACTCTGAAAGTGACATACATCATCGTTTTCAAAGTCAACAACAATCTTTTCCCCAGATGCTAGCCTCAACACCGGAAAACATTCTGGATGTTGTTCATCACCATTTGTCGTTGCAGAGGAGGAATATCTCTCTAGCACCTGGCTGTCTATCAGCACCTGTCAACATATCACACATTCATCTTGACAACTGTCAACATCTCAGTAATACTAGTAACAGGAGATGAGAAACAACAGATAAAATTCTCATAAATGATGCTGGCACTTATTCAAACATCTGATAAATACCTCCCCCATTTACTTGTTGAAATGGTAAATATCCTGTTCCACAACAAATACTGCTACCACTACAAGCATAACAACTGCTTGGTAGCATAGCATAGTGGTCAGAACGTTGGTCCTGGCCGGTGGACTTTCCTTATCCTGCGCTAGACTGATGGATGGCTGCTTGACCACTTTGTGGGTACGGCGTCTGCTATCAGTCAACCAACACGGCTAACTCAGCCTGCCATCCCTCTGGGGTCGGTGAAATGAGTAGTAACCCATTATATAGGTTACAAAAGATGGGGACCTTTGTACAGCTGACTGGGCTGCCTGGCCGGCCGGTGCGCCAGCCTGTGTTTGCAGGCTGCACGCTGCGGCTGTGCGATGGACGGCTCTGGTTAGTGATGAAAAGCGCATTAGAGGTGTACGTCGTACATGACAATGCGCTATACAAATTGACAACCTTTAACTGCAACAACTAATTTGCAGATGCCGGTTAACGTTTAGAATAGCTATGAAACCTTAAATGGCTGTGTACATATATGACATTGGTGCGTATCGGTATAATGAGTTTCGTTATGCATGTTTTATAGATAACATCTGGTGAAATAATATTATTTACCTTTTGATGACCAATTATACAATTTAATGTAAACGTTAACGCTAGAGTAATAGATGTTCAATTCAGATGCCCCTTCCTCCTCCATCTACCTACCTCCTCTAACAGGATATATAAGAAATCTTACTGTAAATGTAACAATAGAGAAGAGTATGCTACTGAGTCTGAGATGTGTTGTGTGCGTTATTTGCAGCTGACCTGATCCGTGATAAGTTCCTGTTCTTCCACAGACAGCTCCTCCCACTCTCCACTCGCCATACACGCCTGCTTCACTAGCTCGACATCGGTGAACACTCGCGCAGCCAGATTACTCACTGACGGAAAGTAGGCGTTCGCTTTCTCAACAACTGTCGCCATTTTTAATGATCAAATATATCAAATTGTGTCACTTTCTACCGCGCGTTGTAACAGCTGCTTACGGTAATCGACTAATTATCAACTTGAATCATCTAAATTAGCCATTGTTTGTTTACAAACAAAAAACACATTCGCTATAATTATACCATCGACGTGAGGAATGAGATAACTTTTTATCACCTACGCAAGGACATGTAGACTTAGTGATGCGCGTGTTACTGAGAAGCTACTAATATTTTTAGGCCGACTGCTTAGGCTTAATGTTGGCACTGTCGTGATTGTCGTCTGTCACGAATCTACTGTGGCGACAGTTGTTGAGAAAACGAACGCCTACTTTCCGTCAGTGAGTAATCTTGCTAGGTTGCTATTGATCACTAATAGGAAGTCGCATACACTGGCTTCAAAATGACGTAAATCGATATCCTTGAATAAGTTGAATGGCCATACTCATAACGCACTATGAAATGGAATGCTTCAAGCTATAAATGGCCTTATCTCGGAAATGGTGCGAGATAGAGGGCCAAACTTACTTTGAATCACTACACAGCTAGCACACAACTTTCTTACCACGTGGCGTTAAAGATAAGGGAAACTATAACGTGGCTGCCACGTTAATTCATACACAATGTGGTAAAATGAAACGTTAATACCACGTTTATACACGTGAGCTCCATACACTTTTTGAATAATATTCGAACAGTTTTATCATGAACGAAAATTGTGGGACTTAGGCGTTTTTATTGTGAGAATAATTTGCGAAATCTGCGTTTGATATTTCCGTTGGTAATTTACAACTGTAGCTATATTGCCTGGCGAAATGACCACGTGCGACGTCTGATATACTAGCGTTGATTGTAACTTTCGACAGCAGAGTTCCATTAACATAGCGTGCTTGGAACTGTGTCATTTCTGAGAAATTGCTTTCTCTCCGTGATTGAAAGTCAGACGCTGCAGGGCTTCAAATATAGGCAGTACAGTCGGTTTTCCCTAGCGACAGCTGGGCTTCTTGTTAAAAAAGTCAATCAATATTGCTAAATATGTAATTTAACAGAACCACAATTAAAAAGCACTGACCATTTTTGGCATTACAGTATCAATTTATCATGTACATTCATTTGCACATTTCCATGAAACCACAATGACATAAATTAATTATATGCATCATTTAATACATCTTTACTTCTCGTTTTACTAGCACATCTAGTGCGTTTGAAGTTGTTACAGTTAATGCATTATATAAATTACTTACTTACTTACTTACTTAACAATAACACGAGTCGAACTCCATTCAACGAAAAACAAAAAACATTGCACAAAAGTAACCATATCACTCAACGGATGCAATTTTAAAGCTCGAAATGCAAAAAAAATGCGTTTGTGTTTCGTATCACACTATAGATACCGATCGCTGGTCAGTGGTCACCCCATATAGGTATCAACACGCCACGTTGCAGTTAAATACCATAAAAGTACGTGCTGTTAGATGCAAATAATGTTTGGCACACGTCACAATAATCGATAAAAATACAGTTCTTATTATATTACAATAGTTATTATCGGTATGCAAAACGGCCAAACAGCAAAAATGGAATGATGCATCAGTAAAAACCTAGTACAGGATGATCACTTTTCAACTTTTACCACTACTGCACTATACACTAGGCCTACTACTACTACCACTCTAGTTGCCTACGACTACCAGGTAATTGTGCAATTACATGAACAAGGGCCATCCAGCCAGCCTTTTCCTAGCTCTAATCATGTATGGCTAGTCTGGAGGTGGTTCTGGTATACAATGTTCTATCCAACGGACGAGGCTAGTAGTGACGAGCGCGCTTGGTGGTGGCTGCCGGAGCCAGATAGTCGAGTGCTGCTGGGTGAGTTTTTGTTGATCGTCCACGGCAACGGAGCGGTCTGGACTGGCGCCGCCGCGGTGTGCTTCAGTGACGCGGCGTTGGTGGCGCAGCAGTAGACCGTCAGCAGGCAATCGGTACAAAGCTGGACCAGTCGTCGGCAGCAAAGCAGCTCCAGATCAGTCAGCCTCTCACTGCTCTTCGCCACCAACATCGTCTCCCACGAACTATACACACACAACACGTCGTCAAAGCGTGCTCGGAATCTCTACCTCCATTTAAACTACAGGGTGGGCCAAAAAACTGGCACCATTTCTTGTACGCCTTATAACTTTACCAAATCTTAACCGATTTTCACAATTTTTTCACTGTCAGAATCAGGAAAAAATTGTAATATCACTTTTACTATAGATCCCACCACATTTCATGTGTGTCGCTACACTACCTTGTGCAGTGTTGGAATTGTGGAAAACTAGCTGGGGGTTAAACTTATCGACGGTCTGAGCCTGGTTAAAATTGTGAGGTAAATCGGACATATATAATATATATAGCTGACCCACAGTACATAATTTGACAGTGTGTTAGGGGGATTGAGAAAACAGTCGGGGGGGATTCAACCCCCCTAGTCCCCCCCTGGCAATTCAAACACTAGTCAAAGCGTGCTCTGAATCTCTATTTCTGTCTAAACTAGAACATCGTCTGTTCACAGTTGCCTATAGTCGACTGTAACCTATCTTTAGCGGCGATCAACATTGGTGTAGAAACCAGGAGTCCAAGACCCCGAACGTAATCCTCACGGCTGCGAGCGAGAGAAAAGAGCAACATAAAACTAAAGCAATAACAGCTAATAGGCCTACTTATTTAAAACGGCGGTAACAACAAAATTAACAAAGGGCGTACTGCGCAGGTTGCCGAAACGTAGTGCACACGCAGTGCCGGCGTTAGAGAGTTGGAGGCACCCCAAATAAAAGTGTGAGGCCGCTGTAAAAAGGGGTCTGGGGCAGTGCCCCCAGCGGGATCCAGGGGCAGAGCCCCTAGTCATGGGGTCAGGAAAGCGAAGCCCCCTGAAGCTGAAACACTTTTGGCTTTTGGACGTACACTGAAAGTGGCAAATTTGCCCACTTTAAAAAAATTTGAAACGCCAAAAATCAGATACAATTTGTGTTGTCTTTTCAAAAAATGACGTGTGTAGGCCGCAATACGTCACAGATTACAGTACAGTAATGAAAAGTAATAGACTTGTCCAGATTGGGTAAACTTTCTACATGTTTATTCATTTTATATTTTGAATGAATTTTTCAAAAAACGAGAAATTTTTTTCCCACCTAGCATGAGGCCCTTGAGCATACGTGAGCCCCCCCCCGGCCGGGAGGTACGGGGGCCCTTTCGCCGGCTCTGTGCACACGTCACGATGTTCCGTAGCAGCAGGTGTCATCCGAGGACGGAAAAGCGAACACTTTTGAAATTGCTTGGTGGCGCCAGCCCAGTGTTCCCATGCCTCCTAGCAGGTGAGGGGCGCGCTTGCATTCCACTCGCTAAAATTCCGCTCCGCTTTGCTACGCCGCCTTTAAACAACCGTTCCAAAGAAGGCAACAGCGGCTGTCAGATCGTCAGCAAATTGGCAAATATTTGTTGTAATTATACTTAATCGAACATATTAGCCTGTACCTGTTGTTGACCAGACAATCCCACAGTGCTTGTCCGCGGTTTGCTATCAAGCGGTTGAAGAGGCGGTTGAACGCGCGATAAAGAGTCACGGGTTCAATATCCTGTCTTTTCCACGTCTTCACCGCAATCTCACTCACCTTGCTTCTCACGACGTCCACTACCTGACATCACGGACCGTATAACAGAACATCAGACACATTTTGACGCGCTAGCGCGTCTTTGGCACGGTTGTCGTCCGTCCGTCTGTCCGTCTGTCACGAATATATTGTGGCGGCTAAACGGTGCGAGATAGGGCCTAAGTTGCTAGGAAGTCGCAAATTGGCTTTCAAATGACACGAATATCATTGACTTTAATTAGATGATGTTGAAGGGTCATAATGCACTATGGTATGCCAATCGTGCGGTCATTTCGGCTAAACGGTTAGACATAAGGGGTCGGCAATGGTACCATAGGCCTATCGAATAGGGCGCTAACGACTTCCTATAGGCTATCAATACTAACCATGTCTTCATCTGCAGCGGTTTGACCGCAATTTTCAATGGAAAGTTTCAAGCTATAACTAGCTGTATCTCAAAAACGGTGAGAGATAGGACCGAGATTGCTATTAATCACGAATAGGAAGCAGGGGCTGAAACCCGCTTCATGTGCGTCGTAAACGTCAGCTCAGCGTCAAGGTCAACGCCGAGACACGTGACGCAGCGGGAGGTTGCGATGCTGTAGTCCTTCAAAGCAATCACCGTCGTAGTGATATTTGCAAGTTGCTGCCGTGAGCCGATCCAGAAAAACTAAGTCTTATCAGTCTGTCATGTAGGGACTCATAAAAACTCGAAAATAAACAAAAAAAGGAAAACTAAAATTAATGTAAATATTTCCCATCAGGACAGGAATAGCGGGTGTGCCAATTTCGAGATCAAAGATTAACGCTAAAAAGTTATAGCAAAGTTAAAATTAACACAGACAAATTTGCACGAAAACACAACTAATTTGACAAGTAATTTGCCTTTAAAATAACAGCGAAATGAAACAATAAAAACGATACCTTAGCCTGTTTATTGGCGTCGAGGTGTATAAACCAGTATCTGGCAACAAGCGGCTTATGCAACTTCCATTTCTCGTGTATCTGTACACGCAAAACGTACGTAGCCTAAAATTGGCCTAACTTGTAACGCGAACGCAGCACCATTCGAGTTGCGTCATTTAATGATTTATCGCATGATGAATCACTGAACATTTTGAAACAACTAATATAAGCCTAAAGGCCTAATCAAAAATTTTAATTCATAAAAGCTAGCGTCCCCTCTGTTCTTATGCGGTTGTCCTAAAAGCCCCACAAAAGCCCCTATTAGGCCTATGGGTCTTGCCCGTTCGTCTTTCCGTCTGTCCGCCTCTCTGTCACGCACGGGCTAGTGAACCGAAAAGGCATAAGTAAGAAAAAAGCCCAGCTGTCGCTAGGATAGCCGACCGTACTGGTTGTCAGTGACCTTCAAGGTGATCCAATGTCGATGATTTTCATGTCATTTGAAAGGCAATATGCCACTTTTTATTAGTGACTAATAGCAACCGTGGCCGTATTTCTCACCGTTTCCGAGATAAGGCCAGTTTTCCGTTGAAAAACGCACATTTTTCCTACTCACCCTTCATTTGACGCCAAATTTGAAAATGTTCCCATTAGAGTAGATTGCTGAAATTTTACACGCCCGAGTTTCACACACACACGGCTAATTACTCGTGCAAAATGTTTTCCCCTACGACCTATCCGTTAGCCAGGGTACATCCGTTACAGTCAGACGGAGAGACGATCGGATGACAACCATGCCGATAGCTCGACCGTTACTTAAGTATGGTCGGCTAAAAACCGAACTTGGCGTCAATGTTCTCCACGGTAGAAATAACCAGTGTGCCAATTTCAGCTAAGAAGGTCAAAGTTAGGGTGAACGGCGTTGCAATTTTGACTGTTTTTTGAGACACGGTGTGTCACAGTGTACGAATACCTTGTCGAGTATAAATTCGGCGGTTTTTTCGGACTTGCCCGGGTAAGTGATTCGTGCGTCGTTCAGCGCAGTCAACGTCTGTGCAACCATTTTCTCATCGAGTTTCACCTGCAACCAACACATTGGCCTATAATATTTACTTCATATCAAAACACGGACAGAGTCACAGACTGTCGAGAAAAGCAGGGTTTGCCACTCGAAAAAGAGAGACGATCGAAAAATTGATCGCTCCGAAAGAGTAGGCGATCGAAAGACGATCGATTATGACGGGGACATTATAGTATCACTGTAAAGTGAAGACGTTAAGATAACAATGAGTTTATTTAGCTCATTTGCGGCTGCATCGGCAGGGGAGTCCATCCCTCTTAGCGCCAGTAAGCATGTAGCTGCCCCCAAGTCGCACCAACTCATCCCTTTTCTTCCGTTCCTCTTTCTCCCCCTTTCTCTCCCGTCTTCTTTTCTTCTCTCCTCCAAAAGATTTAGCTAGAAAACGCTTTTGTGCGTTTACACTGGGCGCGTTGTAACTTGTTTTCACCCTTATACTTCCTTACTCACTTACGGTGGTCCGAACAAACAAACGTCAAGCTGTCTTGGCTAAAAGATTTTCAATAGCACAATATTACTATGCTCCGTAATTATTGGCACAGTCAGCAGCAAATATGCAACATTAAGTTTTTTTTTGATGGGCATGCATGGCATGTCTTGCTTGCTGTAAACTTTATAATAATAATAGTAATAATAATCTGACTTGTAAAGCGCCAGTATGTGCTAAAAGAAAGACTTCAGTGGCGCTGCAAACTTATGTTAGCATTTTTTTACCAAGCCAATAATATGATAATAATGATAATTAAAGTAACTTCTGAAACTCCATCACACTTCATCTGCCTTGCGTTTGCTACACTAAGCTTATCTCATTAATGTTAATGTCAGTTTTATTTATTTCTCTATTTTTTACATTACGTATTACACAAACAAATTTTCATAATGTACGGTAGTTAATGTAGCAAGGCGCTTGAAAAGTGACGAAATGCGGTCAGGGCCAAAGTTATACCCCGTTCACATGATGAAGCAAACATGAAGCAAACTTAAAGCACACGTCGTGCACGTGTATTTTGAATACGTTTGCTTGAAGTTTGTTTCATGTAAGCTTCCTCGTGTAAACAGGGTATTAGAGTCGAAATATATAAACTATTGTTTTATACAACAAAATCAGCAGTGTTTTAACGTATTCAGGTTTCTTACTCTTTCTAACTTAAACTTTTCCGCCTCATTTCCGGGCCGTTTGTCTTTCTGCAGTGCTGCTTCAAGACCTTCTTTTTCCTGCCATAAACACAAGCTGATATAATTATTTTGTAATGTACTGTTTACTAACACATATAATAAAATGCAGTACACTGATTGAAATAATAAAGCCTAATACTAAAAAAAATCTATTACACGTTCAGCAAAATATTAGCCAAAAGCCTAGTCAGCGCTAAATCTAAAAATGTAGGATTAAAACATTTTATTATATTTTTTTCTTTTTTTGCAATGGAATGAAACAAACAAACTTATATTATGGCAAAGGTTTGTGTTTGTGTTTTAAGCGCTTCCAGGGCCGGATAAGCCTTCAGGGGGGCCCCATGCCATGCGACAACGGGGGGCCTCGGCCCTTCCGCAAGTAGAGCCGTGCTAGCTTTTGTACGGCATCTTAAAAGCATCCATTTAACTTGCCACAACTTGTTTGTAGTGACCTACAATTTCCAAACATGTTGTCGTTCTCTCGGGTATGACCAAAAATGACAACTATCGGTTTGTTTACTTTTGTACTTTTGATGCTTTTATGAGGGCGTCAAATTTGGGTATCGCTTAAAATGTGCAATTTTTGCTGCTATCCTCTAATTTAGCGTAAAAATGGTTGCAGATAGAGACACATCTTATCTTATCTATTACTTATCTACTACTTATCTTCACATCCATTGCTTTTCTGGGGCATCTACATTGATGACCTTAAACGACCTTGAAATTTAAAAAACGGGTTTTGTGGTTTTTGATGCGCTATACAGCTATGCTGTACGGCGTTTTTCCTTGGCATCGTTGTCGTCTGTCGTCCGTCTGCCCGTCTGTATGTAACAAATGTACTCTGAATAACAGGTAGCTCATAAGAGAACACTTTTACAGGAATAATAGGCCCTTCGTTGCGGCTAGCTGTGTACAAAATTTGGGGATGCAGTGCAATGGGAACATTTTCAAATTTAGTGTTGAATGAAAGGGGGTAGAGAAATGTGCATTTTCAATGTAAAACTGGTCTTATCTCAAAAACGGTGAAAGTTAGAGCCAAGGTTATTTATTAATCACTAATAGGAAGTCGCATATTGCCTATTAAATTACATAAAGAGCATTGACCTTGGATGACCTTGAAGGTCAGTACTGCAACAGGAACTGTGTAGGCTGTAGCGCGTCTTCCTTAGCGACAGCTGGGCTTCTTGTTTTTCGCGGTTTCAGGCTGCGACACATAGGCCTAGTTCAACACTGGATTTTGTCAAAATTACTGCATGGAATGGAGATAGACCAGGAGAACATGTGCATGAATTTTTTAGCGCAAAACGTAGATTTTTTTACCATGTGAGTTTTGACCTACTTGGTTCAAGAAGTCCTCTCTACGGAAAAAACAAATTTGGGTAGGGGCCTACCGTTCAAAACGCATTATTAATCTATTGCACGTCCACACATATGGCAGCACCGATGCTGTCCCAGGTTAGGTAAGCTTTGCTCAGATTACTTGTTGGTAATTTCTATATCTTCGAAATTTTTAGAGTTTAAGCCGTTATTATTGTGCAGCGTTATAAAGTGTCCCATCGGCAGAGGCGTAACTTTCGCCCAAAAATGGGGGTATCGAATTTTTTTCCGACGGCTATATTCGTTGGAAAGCCACAATGTTCCTTCGCTGTATAAAATGGCTGCCACCATCGATTCCTTTTATTTAGGCTTACTATCAACTTCAACAATAATATAGGCCTACCTAAAGTGCAACCAAGAGAACTATGAAGTATAGGTCTACACCAGCTAAATCTGGAGAAAAACAGGTTAGAGATTTTTGGAAAGCAACGGGCAAACAAAGTTACAGTCACCAAGCTAATACTGGTATGAAAAAGTAATTTTGGCCGCCACGGTTGCCCCCTGGCGCGGAGGCCCATGCCATGGCATACTTGGTATATCGGTTAATCCGGCCCTGAGCGCTTCTATCAATCATTAATATTTAAGCTATAACACTAAAAGACAACACAAATTACAATAAAAACAAGATACCAGAAACTGCAGAAATTAAATGCATGATACTATAAAACATAAGCGAGCAAAGACCAATCTAAAATAAAAAAGCAGAAAAACATTTAATAAAGTCATTCTTTTTCTCATCCCTAGTGCAACAAAGTGTGTCTGCATGGGGGCGACTGAAAATGCGAGACTGGAAAATGGAGCACAAAAATGTTACTGATTGCTATGCGTAGTTCTACACTGTCCGAAAAAGTAGCCTAGCGTTTGCCGAAGTGGATATATATAGACGTCGTCGATGCCTAGTCTGCCGAGCAGTCCTCAAAGCAGCGACCAGGCAGTGTCCGGCAGTCGCTTTGCGCAGCTCGGTGACATTTACTGAAATCGGGAATTAGTGCGTTTTTAACGGAACAGTTTTACGTGTTTTTTGCATGCAGTTATAGCCTTAGACGCATATATCATTTTTGCAACTACATTAACCACACACATAGGTCCCTAGTTTGTTTTCTCGCATTTTCCATCCCTGCATTTCTTGTGCTCCATTTTTCAGTCTCGCATTTTCCACCCTTGCATTTTTGACCGCGTTGGTGCCGAAAATTCCAGTCTCGCAAATTCCAGTCTTGCATTTTCAGCGTCCCCTCTGCATGTTTAGTTATATTTTCGCAGCTAGAATTAACTGAATTATTGACAAACTGTCATATACGAAATACTTGGACGGATGTATACCTTGCGAACGAGAAATTTCTGTATTTCCTGTTTCTGTTCTAGAGTTTCGAGGTTCGATTCGTACAGGCTGCAAGCTGTCTCGAGTAGTCGAATGTATTTGTCAAGGGCTGTACGTTCTCGTGGTGGAAAGATCTGCTTCAGGCGACCGGCGAATTTCAACCCCGCGGCGCCCGCTTTCAACTTACGCACCATTTCACTCTGAGCAAGAAACAATGTCGTAAAACTAAAACTGCGAAAATTAACACAATTAATCACACTATTAATTGATAACACACTGAAGATTAATAACAACTGAATCAGTAGAATTTTGATTAAAGTTATGTAAATAAAACATCAAAAAGTTCATACAGTGATAACACGAGAAGCATCCGAAATCGTGTCATTTGTTTTTAAAAGAAAAGTCAACGTTTTATTCTGCTTACAAGACTGAGTTAGAAACACTCCATAATTTTTGCGTCTTATAGTGCATCTGTGACTGTGACAGTGTATAGTTTATTAACTGAACAAAATTTGCTATATAAAAACATTTTCTTTCGTAGCCACAAGGCGAAAGAGTGGAGCTGATCCTAGTTTCCTTAGCCCTCGGCCAGACACCAGTGTACACTGCAAGACCACGTACAAATACACGACAGTGAACTGCAAGCGGTGTGCTTATTTACGTCCCGGCTTTCGCTCACTGCGCCTAACCGCGGATGGGTGGCCAAGCTGAGTTCGCGTGAGAGCAAGTATGAGTGAATGAGTGAAATATTGTATCAGCCGTACCAGTGCTTCTTTATGTGACACATCCAACCGGCTTGACTGTGGCTTCTTTGTGTCCGACTCAGGAAGATCGAGTTGATTCAACGCTTCAAGAGACCGCTCCATTTCACGGTTTGGCTGTGAACGGGTGACACCGGCAAATCTAAAAATAGCACAGACGAACACGGAACAGTTATTAGTATTATTGACGTGTTTTCCGGGTCTATAATAAGCGGGTGATGCGTGGAATATTAGTTCGTTTATTTATATGGCCATTTTGTAGATATAAAAGAAATTTTGCTCAATATTGTCAGCAATGCAGGCCAGCGGTGACGTCATGCCTGACGCTTGTCATCTGCTTTGTTCAGTCACGCCATTAGTTAGTAAGTAACAGTTATAAGCGGCTTGGCTACTGTAAAAAATATCTGAGGTGCAATATCTTTGTCACTGATCACCAGTATAGGAAAACACTATTTTAGTGCCTTACCTTACCACGGGGTGGACAAGTTGCATTTGTCCAGCGCTGAGGCCGTATCAGCTCAGCCCACTGCGCAAAGTATTTTAGTCATAAAACAGCAAATATAAATGTACAAAACATCAGTTTATACACTTTTAACGGCAACATTGAAGAACTCGCACATCGAGAACAGCAAAAATCACAAACAGTGATATTATTCAGCAGCACATTGACACGCAGTCAGTGTGATGCGGACAATATCACCTTTTGTGATTTTTGCTGTTCTCGATGTGCGAGTTCTTCAATGTTGCCATTAACAAGTGTATAAACATATGCTTTGCACATTTATTTACATGTATAACGGTGATATAAACTTTATTTACTTCACCGTTAAATTATGTGAACCAACAATATGCAGACTTGAATAATTCGACCAATCGTTAAAATGCCTTAATTCGTACATCTCAGCCGTATAAAGTAGACTAATAAACCGCGCAAGAAGCTTTAACTGGTAATAATAATAATAATAATAGCACAAAAAGAAAACCTAAAATCTGTTTTCCATTAAACACAATGCACGCAACGCAGAGATAGGTACAAACAATGCTTCGATCCTTGAGTTTTGGTCGTTGCGTCGTTTGCTTTCGTTGCCTACGTTGCCTACATTAGGCCTACTTGATTTCGGGCATCGTTAAGGTCAAATAATACGTAGCGACCTTGCGCTGCTTGCGATGCACATGGCCACATAATTGCAGGAAATGAAACATCATGAAAAGTCGCACCGAAAGTCGACAATGTGCAGCGTGTTTTCAATGACGCCTGTCTTGACGTCATAATCGACGTCATCGGTCTCTTCAACGGCGAAACTCGGCGAACGAACCACCTAATACATACCATTAAATAACACCAACAACGTAATTTATTTGGGAAAAACAAAACGTACAGCGATAAAAACAAAAAATAAACAAGTTGATAGCAACAGACACAAAAATACGGACTCAAGAAGAACCGAAAAAGCACCAACCCTCTGCCGAAATGTTTGTTTTTTCAGTGCTGCCAGTGCCACTAGAGAATAGCCGAAGAATGTTGCTATTCCACATAGATAAACAAAACTTCCCATCTATTTATAACGACAAAAATATTATAGCTATGCACAAATGCCGGTTACTTCTGTTCTGGGGAACGATCACATCGGTTTCGTTTTTCTACAACCTTTTGTTCTCGTGTTAGGAGAAACCTGTAAGAGACAGACAGAACAAACGGACAGACAGAGGGACGGACAAGACTCATATTGCGGCTTATTTTGACAACCGTATAACAATAAGGCTTAAAGAAGGTTAAAGGTGTGTACAGCTTTTTATGGCAAACTTATCTCAGAGCTGTGGAGCGTCACCTGCCATATGGAATTACAGTGTAACGTAGCACTGTAGCACCCTTCATCCCAGCCAAACAAACAGGTACTCGATTTACCTACTTTGGAGGGATGAATGGCTGAGTTGAGCTCGGTTAGTTATATACTGAGACTGTTTACCCAGCTGTCCAAAAACCAGTAGTTGAACCCAAGACCTCTTGATCTTGAGTTTAGCATCCAAGCCACCTCAAATTCAGGCGTACGTACACAATGGCTTTTATCCCCCCAAATTTGGAATCAAAATCGGGCGCAACTTCTCCCCCCCCAGTTTTGGGCTCAGGTTTCCCCCAATTTTTGTCTGTCCAATGCTATGCATAGCACTAGACAGAGTATAAAATCACCTAAGTGTTCGCGCGTCCGTGCGTCCGTCCTACTTTTCTTACGCTATCTTCCTTCCACCTTTGCTTTCCCTTCTCATTCTCCTTCTCCTTTCCCTTCCCCTTTTTCATCTTCCTTCTCTTCACGTGACCTCAAAAGGTCAAACTCGTGACCCCGTCATCTTTGAGGCGCCACATCTCCGTAACGGTGTCAGATAGACGCATGGTGTCGATGGACCTTTTATAGTAAAGTGCTGGTGACGAACCGAATGGTCTCGTAACTGACAATGTTTATTGTTTAGTTAAAATAATACAAAAAGATGAAAGGATCATCGCTGCTGCACAATTTAAAATTTAACTGTTTGATGTTTTTTTTACCGGTCTAAACGGCTCACTGATTATATTTATACGGACATATACTGTAAACTGTCGAAATGCATTGGACAGACTCCGTGTTATCTTGTTGACTCAAGTCACTTTGGGCTTTTTCCCTTCTAGGGAGAGTTTTGTTAAAGGTGTAATTTAAAAAGTAGGGAAAGTAAAAATAAAGGAAGGAGTTTTGTTGAGGGGAAATGGAAAAATAGGGAGTGAGTTTTGTTAAAGGTGCAGATTGAAATATAAGGGGAGTAAAAATAAGGGGAAGTTGTGTTGAGGGTGTAGTTTGCCCAGTGAAAAATAGAAAAAATTTTTGATTTACAACCTTATCAAAACTTTTCCTCCTATTTTTCACTGGGCGCAAGCTGCGCCCACTAGGAATAGAGATAGAAGCTACTGTACGTACATCGAGTAGAAACGGTCTGAGCGTTCGATCAAAAATCACGTCGAATGCAAGTATCTCGAAGCAGACGCTGTCGGGTTCCTTCGCCTTGCTACTACCCGCACCGAATGACGCGTTCTTTCCAACCCGACACAGCTGGTAAGATTGGTAGACATACGGCTGACACACGAGGATCGTCTTTATCACCAGATCCTGCATGCAGATATAGCTTCACGTCTTCTATTTTAGGTTGGTATTCACTCAAAGAAATTAGCAAATAAGCTAATTAGGCTGAATCATTAATTTCGATTACGAAACTAATACCCGCAGAAAAACGTTCAGAGAACAACGCGCTGCAAAAATGTCCGTCGTCGTCAAAATACTGTGCAGCAAAATATCTAAATTACTAAATTACTGCCCAAATACAACAGTTATCAGCTCAGATTAGTTAGTTTTATTTTTTGTGTACTTTGCTACCACATTTTTTGGCGAATAACGATAGATGTTAATTTTAGTGCTGCCGAAGCATTGATTTTTTTAACGCATTAACGCACTGCGTTAATTTTTTAATGCATTCATTAACGCGTTATTAACGCACACAGGCCTGTCGAAAGGGAGAGTAAGGGGAAATTACCCCGTGTCCCGAGACGTTTGGGTGGCTCCGCCTGTAGAGTAAAGTTAGAAAGTTAGAAAGCAAATAGAAACACAATCAATAAAGCTGCGTTTTGGATGACCTAACAAGTCAGGTTTACCATAGATGAATATATTATAAATATGCTGATGATAATACTTTTAATAGTTTTAATACCTTTAGCTAATAGTTTTAATTTCTGCTGATGGCACGGCAGACGAAAAATCGAAAGAGTTTTTTGCTGTATTGAAAAAATATACATGTACTAGTTTTTTTTTGTTTTTGTGTTCCGGCTTGCGCACGTGCGTTAATTTTTTAACGTGCGTTAATTTATTAACGCATTAACGCGTTAATTGATGCGTTAATTTGACAGCTCTAGTTAATTTACTTCACGACCTGTATACTTTTGTCGCTTATCTCTCATTGCAGTGTCCATAACTGCACATAATCTTATCCCACTCAAGTGTGATGACTCAAACGTGACTTGGGTCCGTATAAAAACAGCACCCATTTTTAGGCAAATCTCACCGTCGATCACAGTCATGAAGTACGACCTACAGTGTAAGCCCCGTTACACTCGTATAATAATACACCGTGTCACCAAATTAGCGACACCCCTTGCTTCAAACGCACCTAATTCAGTTTGTAGTTTGCGGATTTCAACGAAGTATCGTACACTGCAGTGCCTTAACATTACTTACCGTCACACCTATTGTGACGTCCGTACCTTACCGTGTGTACTCAGTGTAATGTCACTATACATCGGAGTTTTTTTTACATTAAGCTTACGTTCAATACGTTGTTATTGACAAAGGGATCAAGCAGCAGCATACCCGCCTAAAACTAAGAGCTTGCGTCGAGGGCAAAAGTGGACACTTTGAGCTCAAACTTTAAAGACTAGTTCAAAATAATAGTCTCTATGACTGTTTCAAATTTTGTAAAAATCTGTCAAGTATTAACGATTTTACACTAACTTATCTGTATAGAAGTGTCGCTAATTTTGGGACACGGTGTAAAAAATGACCTGGAGTGAGGCCCAGAGTGCGACGGCTGATTCTGGGTCCATGTTTGAAAGCAGATGACGAAGGGGAAGCTTGGACTGACGGTGTGTTCTGTTGTCCTGTTTGTTCTCATACTGCAGGGTGCGGCTAGAGGCAACGTCTGCGTCTTGCTGACGTCGATGATTGTCTTTTATCGCTGATGTCGTCAGGTGCATTCGCTCGTTCTCCTGAGCATATATATATACCATTTTTATGTGAAGATCTAACAGGCTAATAGGTTCTACAAGTTATAGCCTTGATCTTAAACCTCTTAAACTGAGAACTGCATGACATGGAATAAGTTTAAATCAATTTCCGATTTACTGCGCTTTTGATGTTTTGTTTTTGAAGTAGGATGGGCAGACGGACGGACGTGCAAAACACGTAAAACGGCCTATCTGGACGGCCGCCTAAAACAGATATATAAAACACTGAACTAGTAAGCTAATACCCCGTTTACACAATCGAGCAAACATCGATCTGGCTCGTCCATCTAACATATAGCAGCTCGTCGAGCTAGCTCGTCAAGCCAGCTTGATCGTGTAAACGGGGTATATGTCTGTACTGTTATACCTCAGCGGAAAATACCTGCACGCGATTGGTCCAAATTGCGTCACGTAACCTTCACAAATAGCCTACGCCATATAGTCACCGGTAGTCACATGCCTTCCAAAAACTAAAGACGTGGCATAGTGCCCTCCGCGGAGGCCACTATGTTGTTCACATTGAAACATTGAAACGATTTTTGTTTAAATGTATAGTTTTATAGTTTTGACATATAACAAAACAAATAATGACTGGCGTCATCAATCATCATTGAAAATGTTTCCCCTCAGTTCGTAAAATGTTGCCCTTGGTCTTTGACCTTGTGGCAACATTTTGCAAACTTCGGGGAAATAAATGTTCATTGATAACCTCAACGTTAGTCACTATTTGTATATTGTCTGTGGAACTTGAGCCTAATACCCCGTTTACGCGATCGATCAAACATCGAGCTAGCTCGACGAGGTATGGTAATTAGCATGCTAATCAGGAAAGCGGGCGGGTTGTAATTGGAAGGCTTATATAACACGTGATCAGCTGTGGGCTAAGCCTAGGCCTAGGCCTACATTTGAACCAGGTGGCGGAGTTCCATCAGGCCTGCTTGATGTTTGCTCGATCGTGTAAACGGGGTATAACTGACCAGGTTGTCGGCGGCGGGGCTGACGTATTTGTCGCCGGCCAAGTGGAGTAGACAGTCGTCGTAGAGAAACACTCGCAGCGGGTCGCTGCTTGTTATCAACACGTACAGACGCAGGTGGCTCTTGGCGCCTGCTATCAGCAACGGTTTGTCGACGTATTCCTGGACTACACACCGCGCGATGCTTTCACTGCCGAACAATGACAGGCAGTCATCTTCGTTGAGACACAGCTTCTTTCTACAGCCGTTACAGTCATTCAATATAATAATAATAGAAGAATTTATAACTCAGCGTACTGAATCTGAGGCGCCGAAATCAACCAATCAATTCAATCTAATCCAATAAATCAATCAATCAAGTGCAGTGGCTTCTATCCCTATACCTTGCTTGCACCCAGTAAAAAAATAAGCAAAGTTTTGATAAGGTTGTAGATCAAAACTTTCCCCTTTATTTTTCACTGGGCAAACTACACCGTTAACAAAACTTTGTCTATTTTTTCACTTTCCCTTATTTTTCAATCTACACCCTTAACAAAACTTCCCCCCGTATTATTTATTTCCCCCTATTTTTCCATTCCCCCCGAACAAAACATCCCCCTATTTTTACTCCCCCTATTTTTTAATCTACACCATTAACAAAACTTTCCCCCTAAAGGGGGAAGAAGCCCAAAATGTAGAAGAAAACTTGCGACAGAAATTAGGGGGGAACTAAGCCCAAAACTGAGGGGAAGTTGCGCCCAATTTTGATTCCAGATTTAAGGGGATAGAAGCCACTGATCACGTGATCAATTAATCAGTCAATTAAAATACACTTACTGAGTCGCCCAAATGCTTTGTCTTGTCGATAGTAAACATAATTAGGCTATATCAGTTTTCGAAAACTAACATCTACTCCAAATGGTGTCTCACAACGTATTGTGACGACGCGCTAAGGCCGCGGGTTATAGCGGCTTATAAATCTCTATAATCGAATCAATCAATCAATTGTTAAAGTGGCCTAAGTAATGTAAACTACTGCGAGATCCACTGGAGAGAAACAGTTAGTCCAGGAAATAGTCAAGAAATGATTTCGTGAAGAGATCAGTTTTAAGACGCTGGCGGGAGATAGACAACGACTCGGCAGATGTCACATCGTCTGGCAGCTAGGTCACTCCAGGTCCGTGGAGCGACAACGAGGAAAGCCCGGTTGGTTGGCGACCGTTGTCAACTTGACCGGAGACACTGCCAGACGGTTGGTGCAGCAGAACGAGGCCGTCGGCGACCAGGTAGGTCGGCGACGTAGTTGAGTGGACCAAGGTATTGCGGCACCGACTTGGAGTCGACGGGCCAGACCGGAAGACCGGCCAGCGCGCATACTTGCTGCTTATTACCCCCGCCAAAGAGGTAATGTTTTTGCCAGACTTCGTTTGTCTGTCTGTCTGTCTGCAAGGTAACTCAAAAAGTTATGGACGGCTCTTTCTGAAATTTTGAGGGTATGTCGGGAATGGCACAAACTACCAGTGATTCAATTTTGAGGGTGATCCGGAAAGAATCCTGGATTCTGGATCACTTTGAAATTTTCGTTACCAATGCTTTCAATGGGTCATAAGAGAAACCGCTGCAAAACCGAAGATGGTGCTGCCACCTAGCGAACAACATTGCCTTGGCGGAGGTGTGCGGGCTCTGGCTGCTTTCTAGTTCTTGACTGCTTTTTGAACCCACTTTAGTTATTGATCAACACGACGTGATTGAGCTTTTGACATCTCATAAGTACCGGTAAGTAACTAAGTAAGTACTTAAGCATTTGCCTGGAAGTTAGCAATCTCCAAAAGTAAATTTATACTTAGTGCAGCCTATATGGATCTCGTAAGTTACACCTGGTGCAATTAACGTTCAAAGCGAGATTGAATACCCACCTAGCCGACGAATCAGCAAGTGGCTTGACGATGTATACACGGCTGATGCCTTTCCGTTTCATCTCCTTCCAGTGCTGCTGAAAAGTCCCAACATCGTCCGGGAAAACCCAAGACTTTGGCACAAATGAATAATCCGCCGAATGAGACGCCATCATTCTGCAAAAAAAATCAGAAAAATACTTTTCTATTACAAAAAAGATATTATTTAAATATAGCCTGCAGCTTTTCATCGATCATCGATGTGTATTCAAGCAAAGAAAAAAGTCCACCCAGCGTCGTCATGATGCGGCCGTCCACCTAGCTACACATACATGTAAGCATACACGTACTCAGCCACTGCATCGCGCGACCCTAACCCTGACCCTGACCTTTGACCTTTGTGCCAAAAATTGGCTCGTCGGTTACTAACTAGCTTGTTCTAACTAGGCCTACTTTTGACTTTTTCTAGACCTACACAGCTTTTTGTTTTTAAGATAGGAACCAGTACTGGACAGACAAACAACTGACTGCAAAACAGACGGACAAAACCCGTAAATAATGCGGCCTAATTGAAAACAACTGAATAAACGATCACTACGCATAAATAAAAGGCATACAGAACTCCTGCTTATAACTGAACTACAAACATCAGCGCTGGGGGTTCAACAAATTGGATGAAAGCAGAAAGTAACAATTTTCCAACGAATAGATGCAACCTGCAGACGTCCAACAGACAAAATATGGGTGCTCAAAATATCAATTTCGCCCTTAAATTTTTCCGAAAATGGACGATTTCCAGCCCCAATTTTGTATTTATAGACGACGTTTTCTGACCAAAAAATTTCTGGCAGGCTAAAATTTAGGAAGTGTGGGGAGTTGCCTGTTGCTTCCTACCACGACGCTACTGAAGAAATAGTGACATAAATCAAAGGACGGAAGAAATCGCTAGTTATACCTGGTAACGTTGGCGACAAAGCGATCTTTGTTGCAGATCTGTGTCAGTCCGGTGAAGTGGTTTATACGCTGATGTGACTGCAGTGACGCTATCTTCTCCATCGACACGTGAGCATCATTCCAGATCAGAGTGCTGCAGCCAGCCCGTTCACACTATTGTCTTTAACGCTAAAACTTGAAGAATATACTTCATAGTTCAACACACAAAATTGTTTACTATTAGCCTATTGGCAACATTTGCAAGTGTGCTCCTATATAGCCTACATAACGTTATTGTCGCCAACACGAAATCTTTCATAGCTTTTAGCTCAGATCACTCTTCTAGTGCCCCGCCCCGGCTCTTCCGCCTGAGATTCAGCGGGCCTCTGGACGATGTAACTCACTCACTCACTTACTTACTTACTTACTTCCTACTACTAGCAGCTACTCCCACCACATTACTAGTAGGTTTCCCAAAGTACACCATCAACAATCTGTGTGATCGCAGTCGAGACACTTTTAAGCCGATTCCCAAAATTTTTCGGCCAGGTATAGTCCCTGGAAGTAGGGACGACATAGCGTGCTAAATTTCGACATGCGGTAGGCAGAAAACACAAAGTCTTAGCCATCGCAATTCTGTCCGTCTGTCCGTCCGTCTGTCACACGGGTGGATCAGTTAAAAACGGTGCAAGCTAGAATTACCAAATGCTAGAATTACCAAATTTTCACCGTCGGCTGCCCGGAAGACTCTAGTTTCAGGAACCGTAAAGCTTTTATCATAAATTCGAATGGGGTCACTCCGAACGAGGGCGCTAAATGAGAGTCATCATCATCATCGACAACCGTGGGCTCAATGCCCGTTGGTGTCTGACGCCATTCTTACTATCGCTGCCCACCGCTGCCTATCTAGGGCAGCGTGACTTAACTCCTGCAGGGTTGTCCCACACCACTGCTCAATGTCATCTGACCATTCTCGGTGAGGCCGTCCTCTTTTGTTTGAACCATCCATCATTCCGAACACCAGGGTCTTTATCTTTCTGCTGTCG
>Ga0209367_1000850_pt1 | contig 34367 bp, 12 predicted proteins | sample WorMetLIZISLAND2_FD_187412 | JGI IMG/M metagenome (GOLD analysis project Ga0209367, IMG submission 187412) | Marine gutless worms symbiont microbial communities from Max Planck institute for Marine Microbiology, Germany - Olavius geniculatus... ... | reverse complement strand
GTACGATGGAAAGAGAGACAGAGCGACAGACACACACAGTAAGACAGTCGACGCCTCGACGACAGCTAAGATGCGTGAAGCATTACATACTGTCGCGCGTGAAAAATCATGTGCCGTTTTAAATTTTGCTCGCTTTGACTCGCTCGTATGTATTGTCACTCGCTCATGGGAAAAATCTCGTTCGCTCGTCTCGTTCTTCGCTCGCTCTCGCTCGAACAGTTATTTGCTCCGCTCTGCAAATTCGTTGCCATTGGTACTTCAAGTCTAATGATAATACCCTGCTTTTGGAAGATAAATAATACTAATGTCCTTAATAGCAGACGAATCTAATTCTGACTCATTTTTGACGCGCTACAGCTATGTCGACGTCTGTCTGTCGATCGTCTGTCACAGATTTATTGTAGATAAAGAAAACAATAGGTCAAAAAAAATTCTGTTTCACGAATAATTAGCCCTGTGTATTAGACCTAGGCATGCAAAATTTCAGCAATGATACGTTACACGTACAGCAATGTGAACATTTTCAAATTTGGGGTTGAATAGAGGGAGCAAAATTGTGTGCACTTTTCAATGGAAAATTGGCCATGTCTCAGAAACGGTGATCGAGAGATAGGGCCAAGGTTACTATTAATCACTACAAAAGAAGTGGCATACACTAGTTGAGATAAAAAAAAATCATCGACCTTGGATGGCCTTAAAAGTCGATACGTGCTATTGTGGCTAAACAGTGCAAGATAGAGCCAAGGTTGCCATTGATCTCTATGGAAATCACATACGCCCTTTCAGATGAGGTATGAAAATCATCGACTGAAGATCAGTCCTGCAACAGGAACTGTATAAGCTGTAGCGCGTCTTCCCTAGCAACAGCTGGGCTTTTTTGTACTCGTCTTCGTGATAGCTGTGCAACTGCTGGCAGTTTTGTGCTATCACAAAACATATACTACCACACCTTAACTGCATTGTTACACTTAACCCTGTGAAAATATAATGTAAGAAAATTAATTAGGCCTACTCAATTAAATACACATCACAAGCATGTTAATTTACATCAAAATTGTTAATATTTGTTGATGATTGTTATCTTAAGTAACCCCTGACTGTACCACTGTACAATATACATTAATTTATTGGTAGTTAATAATATAGCGATGTGACACGTGCAGAAAAAACAGTTTACAGATTTTAATGCAACTCTAATATAAACAGCACATAGAACAGAGGAGTGATGAAAATAAAACAGAAAAAATATCAACATATTACACTGGTAACGTCCTGCAGCATTTTCACAACTCACTATACAGTAGAAGGTAACAACAAATGATAACTGAATAAACTAAAAGAAAACTCACACGTAAAGTAAAAAAACCGTAAAGTCCTTCCCGAGCTTTACAACCCATAGGCGGCACTGATCTCCATTTCCTAAGGCCCTCAGCCAAACACCAGTTTTTACACTGCGATACCACAGATACAGGGCCAGTGTATCGTGCGGTGCGCCTGTTTACGTCCAAGCGGTGAAGCTGGTACCAAATTTTACTGCTTGGTGACAGAAGCACATGTGTGTGAACAACTTGCCTAAGGTCGTTACTCAGCAGTGTACCAGTGTGGAGTTGAACCTGCGCCCCTGAGTGACCTCAGGATTACAAGTCCAACACGTTACCGTCAGACTACCGAGCCCCACAAGTAAAAATAAAAACTGCAATAACAGACAAATTTATACACACTGACTCATACAAAAAATCAACAAATTAAAGAACATTCAACAGCTGAGTACTGGTATGTAAATCAAAAATAGTTATTGCAATAAAGAAAATAAACACATATTCAACTTGTGAAGAACTATAGGAAACAACAAAAACATATATACAACTTCAGCAATAATGTCATGCTAACATTAAACAAATATGCAAACCTCAACAGTCTCAAACATTAATGGGCCTAATGTACAAACACTGGCATTACTCAATTAACCATTAACCTGCCGATGTTTTATTCAGGCTCGTCTCCTAAAATAACTTACTTCCCATTATGTCTATAACCCCGGTCTCAGTGAGAGAACCAATGATAATTTTTTTTGTGGTGCAAATTAATTAACGATGCACGTTATAGTGTCATGACCGGAATGCTGCAAATAAGAGAAAACTAGAAAGCTTTCAAGTGGTTGGGACTCTAGCCCAAATCATGCTGGAATTTCACTGCTCCCAGACCACTTACCTGATGGGGTGGTTTCACTGCCTCATCACAACAACAATATATGTACTTTCTGCCTGCAGCCACAGGATGTGGATTGTTCCCTCCCCCAGTCTTAATGTTGCCTCTGTGCTCTGGATAAAACAATGAGCTCGTCCGTTTAAAACCGTTCACACCACTTCAGCATCAAGTGAAGCAAAACAGACAGAATGCAAAGAGATCAAAACAATCAGAATCTACGTGTTAAACGAGCACCAGCCGGCAGTGAGGATCACAAGAATTTCCAGCACCAGATAGCATCAACAAATGCAAGTAAAATCACAAATATAAATTTAAAAATCAGCAACATAAAATTATTTCCTAGGAATTATGGCTGCAGAAACAAGTGAAGAACATTTCCATGTAATAAATAATAAATAAATAATAAGCATCATTGTGTCAATCAAAGTCGGAGTAGACGGTGTTGGCGCAGCAGTGCATGTGCCTGCTGCGTTAGTTCCAACTGAGCCTCAGTTCTGCCGCATGCTACACGCTCCCAGTCTTCCATCACCTAGACGTACATGTTCAATTGTTCATGCATACATACAGGGTGGTCCATAAAAACGTGACACCACCTTTTTTGTCCATATCTTTGCCAATTATTGACCGATTTTCAAAATTTTTTTCACTGACACACTGCGCAGACAATTTGCAATAATGCGGTTATTATATATCCCACCACACCATAAATGCGTCTCTACACTACCTTGTAAAATATAAATGAAATATGAATGTATAAAGATAATAACAAACATTTTGATAAATGAACAAAAAAACACTTCAGACCAACATTTTAGTTAATGGTCTGTATGACATTAAACTGTGTGGGTCTAACACAGTCTAGTGTCACATGGATCACTTACCACAATGTTAGTCTGACGTGTTTTTTCCATTTACCTAAATGTTCGTTAAATCATTAGGTTTTTTGTATTTATATTTCACAGGGAAATGTAGAAAAACATTTCTGGTGTCACTGGTGTGGTGGGATATATAATAACCACATTACTGCAAATTTTCCGCAAGTGTGCTGGTGAAAGAATTTGGAAAATTGGTCAATAATAATTGGTGATGATATGGACAAAAGTAAAGTGCTACGTTTTTATGGACCACGGCATACATGAATGCCAGTCGAGGCAAACAAACTGCTTTAGCAGCTGCATATGATGATTAAAGATGTCTTATGATGATAAAGATGTCTTCGTGGCCATCCATGTACGTTTACAGTGAGTAGCATAGTAAAGGGTCTGAGTTCGACAGCAAGTGAGGGGACCTCACCTGCAAAAAACCCAAAAAGTGGAAGTCTAAAGTCCAAAGGATTTCAACCAAAGGTGGATTATGGGTAGAGGAAGTAATCAACTGAATCCCTAACAATTTCTTGTAGCCTACCAGTAGTATAAAACATTTTATAGAACCACTTTGTCAAACTTATACAGTCACTGTACTACCTACAATTCAACATCAGATATGGACATGACAAGTTACCTGATAGAGGTGACGTGGTGAGAAGGGACGTTTGCGGTATCCCGACACTGTAGTTCTTGTAGAGACTGGAGTGTCACCAACAACTAACGGCAGTGAAAGCACCATGCTGTTATCACCAGCCAGAATTTTGCTCTAGAAACGAGGCGAAACAAACACAGTGATAGTACACACACCGTGACATACAGAATCTTCTTATAGCCCAGTTCATGCAGTGCAAACAGCTGCGTACAAAGCAATAGAAATGAAATAAACTAAACTGAAATGAAAGAAAAGCACCCTGTTTTCATTTCATTTCTGTCGCTCTGTACACACCTTTACCGTCCGCAAATGTAACAAGAAATTTGAGCTAATGTTCACGAGATGCGCGAAAGCCTACAGAAGTTCTTGTTCGCAAATTGTCTTCTATCTCCAGCCATTTTGTCGCAATTCACTCCTGAAGTGTGTGCTGCAGCCGAAGATCGCAAAAAACAATAAAACCCCTTATTTTGAGAGTTCAGGATCTTTAAAGTCATTGATATTGTTACTCAAAAAGTACAACTCGCAAAATTAATTCTTAACTAATCCCACAATTACAACAATTTTATAACAGCTAATCATCTGGCAAATTTTTTTGCAGTCACTCCAAACTTGGTTTCTAAAAGCGAACGTTTTAGAACTATTAATCGTACAATATGGACTGTCTACAATTTTCTGCTAACTTGCACACTGCACAGCACAGCACAGGGTGTTTAGTGGGACAAATTTCTGGAACTAGTATTTTTCAGACTAACAACAACGAGTACAAAATTAGTATACTAGTGGTGTACACTGTACCGGCGTTTCAAGCACACAGTTGTCATCAAACTGAGCAACATTCTGATCTGAACAAATTTTCATCTTCTTCACCAATGGACCTGAATCCTAGAAAAAGCAAACATTCATTCAGTGCTGATTAGCATCTTATATGATACAAACAGCCATAATCTTAAGAGTTTTGAATGTCACTCAAGAGCTCAAATACACATAGTCTCACATAGGATTTGTAGGTGCCATTCCGGCTTTAAACACTGCTTGTTGTAGCCTGTAGCCAGGGGTGTTGGTAATCTGTGGAACTGTGGAATGCGGCATGGGGGTGAATAATCTGTGGAAAAAACCTGCGGAATGGTGGGTAAAATGTGAAATGAGGAACGGTTGGGCAGGCTAAGGACGGACGCCTAATTGGTCCATTCAACCCACTGATCCAGCAGGCGGTCTGCAATCGCTCGACCGTAGCGCAGCATGAGGCAGCTAACCGAGCAGTGATTTGGTGAACTTGGATTTTAACTACAACGCAAGTCACTGTTTCACGCTTGCAGCTGCAGCGGAAATGTGGCCTGGTGGCTTCTGTAGCTAAATCTGATTGTGTGCGCCATGAAGTTCAAGATGCGGCCAAATTTAGCGCATTTCATCTCAGCATGCACGTTTTAAGTTGCCACATGCAAACTGTTAACAGTGACAAAGTAAATTAGGGTAAAAATAAAACAAAAAAAAACAATGGTTGTAGTGTTGGTGTTATTGTGACAAAAGTTTAAAAAAGTTTATAAATACAAATAGGTAAGCCTAGACCTAGAATAGCCTAGCAGTGCCAGTCTTTAGAAAATGTCCTGTTGATTAACTGTTTAATTGCCTAAAAAACTACAAATACTAGGTAGACTGTACGTTCGATGTGTCTGTGTAGTGCGTTATTGTTTTCTACAAAATATACACATGCACTGTATTCACTGATAAGCCTAGTAACTAGGCACAACGTCATTCATGTTTTTGCATTTCCACAGTTTTCACATTTCACAGTTTACTGCAAACGCGAAGGTCCGGAGGGTTGGTTAATCTGTGGAATCGGCATGGTCACGTGATTTTTCAATCTGACCAATCACGTGCATTTCAGACTTTTCTTTCAACAGATTATCCACTCCATTCCGCATTCCACAATTCCACAGATTACCAACACCCATCGATCAACTTGATTCCAAGAATAACGACTAAACACTGTCACAATGAATCAAATCACAGCAATAGATATGAAATATTTGAATTTTAAAACAGCATGCAAGCTGCAACCAAGTGAATTCACCTACTGCACAAGTGAACTAGAAAGATATGTCTGCCAAGACTGCCCAGTGCTGACATACTATGCAGCCGTTCGCCCACGTATACACTGCACTGTGCAACTTTGACCCGAAAAATGGCACACCGAAGACTCTTGCCCCAAGGAAAGTTCATGTCAATTTTGGTTTTTCTAGGCCTATGCCTTTTTGTGTTTGCTACGAGGTACAGACAGACAGAGTAGGCAAGATGCAGCTTGATGGCTGTTGAATCAACAAGTCCAAAAAAATCATAGCAAAGAATGAGTGGGGCAAATATAAACCCAGACCCCACACAATGTATAACTGTACAGTGCATAGTAGATTACAGGAGCACTTATATGCAAAATACCACACATACATCTGTAGAAGTGGAGCATCTCTTTCTGGCCGGCGCGTACGTATCAGCCAGGCTGAGCTGAGCATCTATAGCAGCAGCTGCTGCTGCTGCTGCAGCGGAGTTGTCATCTAGTACCTCTTCAACATCTACCACATTGTCATCCAAGAACACTGCCGCAGCCTGAGCCACACCATACACACACACAGGAGCTGTTGGTGCACAAGTCTCTGCATGGCCTCACTCTGCCATAAGCCTACCTGTCAAACGACTGTCAACTCGTCATGGAGGTGGGACGTTGGCACCTCAGGTCATCAAATGTCTACACGTGTACCATGCCACAGATGCAGTCACAGAACAGTGACACGAGTTTCAGGGCAGCTGGTCCGCGATCACGCCTGCCGATCGAGATCTGTCAGAAAAAAATTACTCACGAAAATTATAAGCGACGTCTTTGTTCGTTTAGCCTGCGGTGCACTGTGACTTGTTTACTTACTTAAGAGCACCAGATATAAGCACTCTTACTCGCTTACTCGCTCACCGAGAGCAGTTAAACACATTATTCCACGCTTGCATTCGTACCACCTACGTCCGCCATACTGTTCACACTGAGATAATGGGTCAGAGGCTTGGAGGTGTACTGACAAGACGCTGGACCTTGCAATCACGATCACAAGGTCGTTGGTTCGACTATTGGTCGGGCTGTTATCAATTAGTTACTACTTGAATGGGCAACTGTCTGTGGTCAGGTAAACCATCTTGATATATTCCAACACTATGGTCAACTCAGCCTTCCATCCCTCGAGGGTAGATAAATCTGTATGACTGGGGTTATTGTGGGGGCATTCACCCGTCAGGTGATGCTCAGTAGCTGTGAGATAGGTTTTCCATGAAAAGCCATATCTTTTAAATAAACCACTGGTGCAGTCATGCATGACCAACTGCAGGCTGCAGGCTGTCGACCAGCGTGGAGTAAGTTTTAATCTGGCGTGTGCTTACAGGCACTGCACATTGCAAATTGCACTGATCAGTATGTGAACTTTCACATCACATCAGTATTTTCATTTTAACAGAAAAATATCATAAACACCAACAACAGTGGTAAACTCATTTCCATAAGTAGCATTTCTTGTCAATAGCAAACTGACAGTAGTCTACAAGCATTAGGCCTACATACAGTACCATCAGCAAGCAGTTGTGATTGGCGTGTGGGTTCGTCATCATATTGTCTGCAGTGTCAGCTGGAGTGATGTCAGTCAGTGCCTGTCGCAGTGACGATGACCCTGGTGTTCCTGAACGACTGTCTTCTGAACTGTTGCTGACATCAATCACATTATTTCAACACTGAGTTAACAGTCATGTAAATTTACAGCAAAACTGTGCAACAAAGTTGAATTGTTTTTTTTGTCTGACCATATTTACAGTTGTTTCTATGACACAAGGTTGTATCCGTCTACTGTCCGTCGTCTGTAACGTACGTATTATGGCTAAACGGTACATTGTATGGGGTTGGTGATGGTACCGGTGGATAAAGTGATGAAGAGTTCCTACAGGCTGTCAATAGTAACCACGTCGCTAACTCCAGCAGTCTAATCAGTCTGGAGATAAACTGACAGTTTGCGAACAGGAACTGCTATAGGCTTTTGCGCGTCTTGTGAGCATTAGCTCAAATTTCTTGCTAATGCAAAGTCCCTGTGTGCATCCATCACCCACATGTGCTGAATTACCGTATCCTGGTGTTGATTGCAGCATTCGATAGCAGTGTTAACATAACGTATATCAAACTGTAGTCCCCTTGAAAACTCTCTCCACGACCGCATGCAATAGTACAATTCTGGTGACACAATTCTTCAATGGTGCAAGACAGTTATGCAGTTATTAGAAGTTAATAATTTTTGAAGAAAATAATACCATTACTTCACATACCGAACAGCAAGTTTCAAGTCAGTAGTACTATCTGAATTGTGTGAGCTTTGCTGGTTGGCGGACGTGCATCTGATATGTGGATTATTGAGAAACTGCAATATAGAAACATATACTACATTCCACTGACAAGTCTGCCTATCAGTGTACTGCAGCAATAGTTCAGACAAACAAAACTATATTTAAGATTTTTTTATGTGCGAAAGCAGCTACTGCTTTAGCGTGTCTTAGCCATCGCAATTCTGTCTGTCTGCCCGTCCGTCACATGGATGGATCAGTCAATAACGGTGCAAGCTAGGATCACCAAATCTTTACCATTGGCTGCCTGGAAGACTCTAGTTTCAGGAACCATAAACGAGGGCATTAAATGAGAGGGGGGGGTAAACAAAATTTGCGATTTTTAGCCAATAAGTCGTTGTATCTCAATAACAGTGTGAGATAAAGCCTTGGTTACCATTAATCACTAATAAGAAGTCGTACACTAGCTCTCGATTGCCACCAAATGACCTTGGATGACCTTGCACGCCAAAATAAAGGTTGTTATGGATTTTTGGGCGATTTGGGGCTGCAAGACACATTTCAAGAGTGAATTGTGGCGAAATCAGTTGAGATAGACAGGAAGAAGCTGCCTATTAAATTTTTCGGCATTAAACATAGATTTCAACGGTCGAAGTCTCAATTTTCTAGGTTCAAGGAAACATGCGCACGAGAGAATCAAAGAGCGGTACCCTCGTAAAAGTCGTTATTTTACCACTGTTGGACAGTCTTTCATGAAAACAGTTGCAGATAAGCATGGGCATGCTGCCTATCATAACAAACACTAGTGACGAGCTTTTCAACTGTATCAACATCGATGACTATGAAAGACCCTGAACTTCCAAAATAAGGCTTTTTTGTTGATTTTTGCAATCTTCGGCTGTAGCGCACACTCCAAGAATGAACTGCAACAAAATGGCTGGAGATGGATTGACAGTTCGCGAACAAAAACTAGTATATGCTTTCGTTCGTCTTGTGAGCATTAGCTCAAATTTCTTGTTGCATGCAGCCATGATTACCTCATGAGCTTATCACGTTCACACTGAGAAATATGTGATATGTCCACTACATGGTGTAAACGTTCTAGTCAAAAATTTTATGCGATATTTTGTGTGATTTGCACTGTACTGCGCTGTATGTATTGTTGCAATCCAGCTTTTCGGCTGCAACACTAATAAACGTTCGTTTAAGTTTCAACCACTTTAAAAGCAGCATTTAGTGGAAAAGAAGTACAAGTATTGAGTAGAACAGATACGCACTGTGCACTGCAAATCTTTCACATATGCTTTAATAATGCCTTCCTTGCTGCTGAGATGCAGCCCACTAAGCCACAGGCTGACGGTTTGTGTAAAAATAAATGCAAACTCTGAATATAATGCTTTCAGTTTTCAGCCCATATAATTTTGCATTTTTGGATGAAAACCTGCTACGACGCCACTGTATTGAGAGATAGACATGGAGTGACCGGAAGCGTCTTGCCTGTGAAGGAGAAAAGTCTGGCGAGGCATCGGGTGCACGTATGAGTGAGATGTAAGAGTCAGAACGCGGCACAACGAGGATCGGTGCACAGACACACACCGAGGCACCGGCAGTGTCAGACTCTGCAGCACCAGCATGTGACAGCACTGGAGACATGCCACGATTACCATGCCCTGCCTGCAGTACCGACCCATTAACAGTCGATGACATCGCAGACTGCGAAAAGTCTAGCTCATCGTCAGCGTCAGCATCTGCATCACTGTATGACGATGACTTCTCGTAGCTCACCGGTGACTCGCAGTCCGCTGTTCATAATTACATAACTAAATACTAACTGATATTACATAATTAACTGCATAATTAAATTACAAAACAAAACGTGCTAAGCAAGCACAGTTTCTTCATCACTAGGGTTCTGAGCCTGTGATCAATATTGAGTACGAACATTAACTTTCAACCATACTACACATATGCAGTTTCAACTTTGGACCCATTATAGTTCTTGAGATATCAGTTGTTGAAAAAAGTGAACTGGACTATTACTAATAAATAATAACCAAACTATCTTTGAATTGACTTGTAGGTTGAAACGAAACATAATAAGTTACAACTTACTGTCCGCTGCAGCTACACATGGTGGACAATTGTTCGGACGAAGCCAGCAGCGGTTGACAAAACGTCAACAAAAACAATAATAAAAGGTTATAATTTGATGAATTTATTGTAACTTAAATAACCAAACTAGTTAATTAGCAGTAGCACCCAATGATTAGCTTAGCATTGACAGCAAGACAGCAAACAGGCAATGAAAATCGCTCATATTTTACGCAGAGGAGCAACGTATTTACCACTGAGTGAAAATAGCCCTTGTCAGCACAACGTGGCAAAATTTGATATCAGATCAGACAGGGGCGGCGCCAGTTTTTCAAAGCTCGAGGTCCAGGTCGATTGGTTGTCGATTTACTGCCGCTACCCTTTCCTACCCCCATTCATCCACTCAAAAAGCTCGGATTTGCGCGAATTTCATGAGTTGTCTTGTTGGAGGTAGGGGGTCCGAATCTTTAAACTTTCCCCTACTCCGTCGCTGCCCCTGAGAGCAGATTTAGGTTCAGGCAATTTAACAGAGCAAAAACCGCAAAGAGCTTACGCTGAATAACAGTTGGAGAATACATGAATGAACAGGCATGATGTAGCGTAACATCATCGAACACTTGACTCAGCAGACCATGACAAGCAGTAACACTGGCAACAGATTCCGGCCTCATATCAGCAGCATCATCTCTCAACGCAGTCCCACTTCAAACGCACACAAGATCTCACTCACACTATCATACTGGCCAAATAGGCCATGGTCTAAGAAGTATCTTCCTTTTTCGTGTATAAACAATTTTACTCTGCACCCATCCCAGTGGCAGTCCTAGCCCCAAAAATCTGGAGGTGCTGGCCTTCATCCAAAACTTGGCCCGGCTGAACAGGATGGCTTTTACTTATACCAGAAACACCAGCAAAGCTTCCCATCAGCCAGTGTGTATTATGCAGACTAAACTGGGGATGCTTAGCCTAAATCTAGGGGTGCCACTGCACTGCCAGCTCCATGCTTAATTTGCCACTGGGCCATCCTAAAAAGCTGCATAATGGGCCTTGCCCCAATGCCTGCGTCCGCTGTTGTCCATTCCTTGCAGACTCATCTAACTTGAAAACTAAATGATGTGGAAAAAAACAAAACTAGAGTGAAGGTACCCAAGAGCATGAGTAACTAGTGCAACAATAATAACAGTTAAAAAAAATCAAAGGTCAGAGCTGCATAATATGTCGGCACTGGTGTGACATATATTTTCCAGTTTATTCGCATTGCATGGAAATGAGTGTTGGAAAAACCAATAATGCTAGATCTGATCAGTGACTAATATCTACTCATCATACAACATATAACCAAATAGATACAACACACTTTGATAATCTACGTAGCACTTATCAAATACCATTATACCAATACTGCACAAGTTAATAACATGACTACTACAATATGCATTTATTTAAATAGGAAAATTAAGTTTAAATTTATACTGTCACAGCAACTGCCAGTAATCCGTCCATAGTTAAAATTCATACCTTATTGCATTATGATTTTCTTCTAAGCCTGAAACACAGTATTATTGTCTATGTTAACTAAAAATTAACTATCGAAAATGCAGTATAACTATAATGCAGCATGGCCATAGCTTGATCGACTGTTCCATAATGACGATTAAATGAATAGAATGCAAAACAGAAGTAAAATACTGAAAATGTTTGTGTGTTACCAGTGTTTGTCAACATCAAAAGTTAAAATGTTAAAGATCAATTTTCTCATACTTCCACAAAGTAAACTGTGGGTTGCGGCAAAGACTCTAAGTTTTTCGTGACAAAATTTCGTGCCCCTGGGTGAACAGGTTCCCCTTGAATCAGAGACTCAAAGAGGCTTACCCCTTTAAAAAGTTATTTTGCCACTATTGGCTCATCTGGTGTAAAACCAGTTGCAGATAGGTATAGACATGCTGCCTATCATAACAAGCACTGCTAACAGGCTTTTTAGATATGTCAACATTAATGACCTTGAACGACCTTGAATCACCAAAATAGGATTTTTTAGTGATTATTTCGCAATTTCTGTCTGCAACGCACATGTCAAGACGAAATTGTGACAAAATGGCTGGAGACAAACCAGGACAACTTGCGGATGAAATTTTCAGCATTAAACGTAGATTTTAGCAGTCTAACTTTCAACCCCCTAGGTTCAAGAAGGCCTATGCAGGCGGGCATCAAAGAGGGGTACTCCCTTAAAAATTGTTATTTTACCAGTATCGGCTCATCTAGCGTGAAAACAGTTGCAGATAGGCACAGATATGCTGCTGTCATAACAAGCACTAATGACGAGCTTTTTAATGGTGTCAACACTGATGACCTTGAATGACCTTAAACCTTCAAAATAGAGCTGTTCGGTGTTTGTTTTGTGATTTTCGGCTGTGGTGCACATTTCAAGGGTGAACTGCAACAAAATAGACCAAGATAACCTGCGAACCGGAACTGCTAAGGCTGTTGTGCATCTCATGAGCTTTGCTCAAATTGCTTGTTGTTAGTCAAATGTTTTTAACTTGGAAGTCAGTAAGCACGCTGTCAAATCTAGAATAAGAAATGCACCAGGACAAGACAGAGGCACTGGAGAAACAAAGGCATTATCAAACAGTTGTTAAATCAAAAAGACAGATGCATACACAACTATATTCTACCATCTACAAAACAACATCAAACCACACACGATGATTCCAGGACTAACATATTTACAAAATGAATACTTTTCCCAATGCTAAATTAACAAAAAATGGCATGTGCATTATGACAATTGGGTTACATTCTTTTGCACAAATAATTTCCATATGATGACAAAATATATGCTAAACACAAATAAAAAATTAAAAAAAAACAATCTTTGGCAGGAAGCATTTACCTAGAAGATGACCAACATCTGGATGACATGTACATGACACTGAAGAAAAATGTTCATTTATCATCTAAATTACAACAAAATGCATATCAGTATTTCTCAATCATATATAACAAGAGTATTAAAAAAACACTACAGCTACCATCAGTTTACTTAGAAAACATACTTACCACAAGTAATGTATAATCTTGATACTAATAGTCATAATAAATGTAATGATTAATGATAATAAAAAAGTTACCATAAAATAATTTGGATAAAGCACAAGGAAAAGTATCTGAAGAATCAGTAAAACAGATTCATTTTTACTTTTACAGACACACAATGTTGAAAACATCTTCAGAGCTGTCAGAATGCTAAAACCCATTCAAACAAACCAGTAACTCTATGTTTGTCTTGTTACCAAAAAACCAGTATGAACATTTATTTAGTATAAACATTAAACGGATAAAAATAATTATCAACTCATTTGGAAAAAAAATTAACAGTCAATAATAAAAAAACTGGAAATTTACAGCCTTAATTGTAGCTCAGCAAATTAAACACAAAAACTGTAACAAAACGTATGGTGGAAATTACTTATTTCTCAAGTGCAAAAATGACATATCGTACAAATGCCGGGGCTGGCAGAGATTCAGCTGGCTGATATGCAGCAGACTTGATGTTTGACCTCATCACCGGAATGCTACATTTCACTCCTTCCACGCGAGTTCTCCTCTCGTCAGCTTCATACTTGCGACGCATCGTCGAATTCCAATGATTCTTGATCGCATTATCCGTTCTGTGCCCAGCAAAAATATCAACAACACCACAGTTGTGAATATTTACAAAATCTTGAGCGAAAGCATTTATTTATGTACCGTACATACGCTGCTGACATTAACTCACTAATAATTACAAACAACAGTATGGACAGTTCTTATCTCACCAGATGAGTTCTGTCATCCCCAGTCAGAAGGTGCAGGCTCAACCTCTAGAGTCAAGAGGATGGACAGCATCCAAAGACTGACTCATCCTTGTTGTATAACTTTTGCAATCTTGACTTCAAAGTATTCACAGTACTGGACTCTTATGATAAGCGATTCAAGTCGACTCCGGACAATGACGACTCTTTATATGAAGCAATTAATGCTGTCAAGAGATCTGACACCATAAATAATATAATATGCAGCTCACAAAGGTCACAAAGGAATGTAAAGTCACAGTGGGCAAGTCTAACAAATTATTAATAATGACCAGCTATCAGTCTTGTTATAACATTTGCTAACTTTCTTTGGCAGTTACTTGTTATCATTAACACAGAGCCTCTTCATTTTTTATCAAAGCATGTCTGTGTCAAAAACTCAAAGTAAAAGATTCAGACAGAGATACCTGCCAGGCAAAAACTTGGCAATTTCAGCCCACCGGTTGCCTATTTGTTTGTGTAGCTGGTAAATCGTTCGGTCTTCCTTCTCAGTCCATGCTGATTTCTTGATAGCAGGATTGAGATGGTTGTGCCATCTATAGGTATCATCACAAAACACTGGCAGAACTATCCTAAAAATAAGAGTGCTAAGAATATTAGTCTTAGATAAGATTTCAAAAAGCACACAGAGCCAATAAACTGAACTTGCTTTGAATACTTCATGTTCAAGTTTAACGTCTCCAAGTGATTCGTTCTGTAATCCAAACAAATGAAAATTACTTGCAGCTACTGAGCTAAGTCTGTGCTGTATGGCAAATGCTGTAGCAGTTCCCAGCCCATCTCTTCAATTTTCTTAACTGTCTAATGGGCCTTTGCACGGTGGGGCATTGCCATTTTAAAGCATGACACTTTTCTGCAGCAAACATGGTCAACTGCTGCAAATTGCTGGTCATAATCAATCAGACAATAATGCACAGTAATATCTTTCATTCACAGCATGTCCTTTAAGCAAAAAGTCTGTGAGAACAACTCTCAAAGTAAACCAAAAGATGCTTTGTTTGCAGCTGACCGTTTTTTCCATATGCAGTGCTCCTAACTGACATCATCACTAACTGACTGATGATCGCTGCAAAGCAAGCTAACTATTCAATACTTTCAAATGTGATAAAGTGTCACTGCTGATTACTACAAGTAATCTACAATAAATTTCAGCACTTTCTACACCTTCTGCGACTAGAAAATTTTACGATTATTCTCTGTGTATGCCAAACATCAACGCCCATCATTCATATCTTAATAATGATGACATCAAAATGTGACATCATAAATGAAATCACAGTTAGTGATGTACAACAGTGGCTGTACAACTTCATAATAGTTTTAGTTTTCAACTGTCACTATGTGCATACTGAGAAGAACAGTCCTAGAATTTATTGAACGCCCCTCTTAGTTTTAATTATACTTCGTTAAAGTGGATCAATAATAATACAAATTATTTTATTTCTGATTGAAAAATGGAACCGATTTCTGGGTCCCAGCTTCACAAAAATAAACTGTAGTTATTGGGCAACTAAACTTCTCCTACAACTTAGTCAAATCTCAAAATCTGAAAATAGCAGCATCGATGGCTGTTGTCTCATCACAGCCACAGTAAACACCAGTGCTTTCACCAAAATTGCTAGCATTTATAATCTTGGTAAAAACTTCCTTTGCACCATTTCACCATCATTTTTGACTGCGATGCTATTCTGCCAAAATAACTGGTCTTTGGTTCAAAGCTATCATTCAGAACACAAAATGATAAAAACACGATTGTGTTTACAAAGTGGATTACCGCTCGCGGCACTGCTTGCCGGTACGACCTTGCAAGTGTCTGGATATAGCAGCCCAATGCTTGGGTCCATACTGCATGACCAGCTGACTTACCACCTCGTCTTCCTAGCATTTCAGTATGGAAGCAGAAATATTTGTTACCTGTACTCAACTACTAATCTAATTATTTGTTATAAACTGCATCAGGCATAACAGAGTCTACATCAGTCTAATATATTAGTTGATGAATTGATGTTGTCTACATAAACAGCACTCTCCAGTGAAATTCAACTTACTCAAGTAAAAAAACACTAGTTACAAAAACTTTTTAAAAATCCATACTTTTTCCTGCTGTGACATTTGTCTGCATTTTTACAACTAATCTTGCAAATTAATGGCCTAAGAAAAAAACTAGATATTTGGGGCAAAGCCCAACGTGAGTCCGCCCGGCGCCCTAAGTCCGACTGGGGGAAAATTAGGGGGAGGGGGGTAAAATTTCCCCGACATCAATGTCACGTGGCCCGAACTCAAATGCATTGGCATACGCCGAACGCGCATTGTCGACTTAGGGTAGGTCAACATGAGTGCCTATAACTTTGTTCGTAGTAGACAGAATTTCACAAAATTTTTTTTGTTCAACGCCGAAGTGATCGCTCTCATCAACGCCGTTTAGATTTTGTAGCTATCTATCGGTTCCAGAGAAATTCGCGGTCAAACTCGAAAGTTGTCGTAAAACGTACTAAATTTTGCACGTTGTTTGCCCTCCCAAATTTTAAGGGGGCGGTGCCCCCAAATTTCGTACTTGCGTTAACACCCCAACCTAGAGGCGCGTCAAGTGCCAAAATTTTGTCGAGCTACACCCCCTAACTCCGAAGTTATAGGCGCTCATTTATTGCATTTTTAAGCCAATTTTTGACCCCCCTTTAAAAAAAGTTGTAAGGGGGGGCCCCGTCCCCGGTGGGGGGTGCGCTAGTAAGACTTGGTCATTTTCTAGCGCGTGCAAAAATTTGGGGGCGCAGCACCCCCTAGGGGCCGAAATATGGTCTTCCGAAAAATGCACTTTAGGGGGGTACAATTTCACATCTAAATCTCCAAGGTCACTGGACCAAACTTCACCGGATTTGTTTCGCTAAAGCAGAAAGAATCGCAGTAGATGGAATGACTATCAGATTTTGAATATCTTCATCCGTTTCGGAGATATTCGCCACCGAACTTCGAAGTCGTCCGAAATCGGGCCAAATTTTGCATGTTTTTGGCCCCTGAAATTCTTTTGGGGTGCGCCCCAAAAAATTTTGGACCGGCATTATAAAATTGGGCCTAGTACTGACCATCGTGCAAAATTTCACGCCGGTCGGCCCACGCATCTCGGAGATCTCGCGCTCGGATAAAAAATAAATAAAACATCTGGGCTAAAACTTAAGTCCGCTCCGCAAGCTATCGCTTCCGGGCGGACTAATAATTATCTTTTTGCAATGTACATGCTACATTATAACAAAAGCCAAAAGCCTGGCCTAATTCAGACACACAATGGCCTTCTCTATTTATTAAGACAGCACTGAAATGACTATGAACAAACTGAGCAAAATGTATCAAGTACAAATCAATGTACAGTATGCCTAATGTTTGCTAATGATAGGAATTTGCCATTTGTTTCTCAAACAAAACTAACCATAGTAAACTATCACTTACAACATCTTACTGCAATATAAAACGTAATCGAACAATATTACAGTAACTATAAGTTTTCTTGCCTCTTTAGTCCATGACCCTTTCACGAGTTCTGGGCTAAGAACTTTCTCCCAGCGATGCTGGCACTGAAGGTCCGACCGGCTGCTGAAGAATTCTGCCACACATTGCCAGTTATCTGTCCCCCATATTTCAACCATACTCCGTAGTCTGTCATCCTAGAACACAGCATAAACAACTTTATCAATTAGTGAACAATGACCAACAGTTTAACTGCATATCATGAAACGGCTAAAACGTTCGCATGCACTTTCAACTGTACAAAAATCAACGAACTTAGATGACCTTGAACGGCAATCATGCACTGTTGGAGCTCAGAACAAAAATGTGAATAAAGATAGACTAGAGGTCTGTCCAATTAATACGTTAACTTAATGCGTTAACGCGTTAAAGAATTAATGCACGTTAAAAAATTATGGCACATATGCAAATTTACTTCATTGTGTGAAACAAGAGTTTCAATATTCCATTAAACTACGTTTATTGGACGATCGAATAATATTCAAATAATTAAAAATTGTTTTGTTGCCATTCCATCACTACTGTCACAGTCCTGTGACACAGCCCATGAGTTTGTCAGCTGTCATTCCAGTTACCCTCGCGATTTAGTCCTACAATATTAGCAATAATCATGATGCATTATTGCATAAGTTAAAAAAATGAACACTTCAACAGTTCTAAGGTAGACCCATAACAAGCTATTTGTGACCAAATTTTCTGACAATTTTCTGAGTTTCTGACAATGATTATGACAAGAAATTTGAGGCTCACAAGATGCACAAACGCCTATAGCAGTTCCGGTTCAGTAGTTTAGCTGAAAATTGGGGTGTTCACGCTAAGTTAATATACAAATACCAAATTCTCTACCTGGATCGCATAACGATAGTTCCGTGGCGCCACCTTGTGAATGATATAGACTTGTGTCGCAGCCCAAAATCACCAAAAAAATCCATAAAACCTTCCATTTTGGCGTTCAAGGTCATTCAAGGTCATTGAATATGGCGCCAATTGAGAGCCAGTGTACAACTTCCTATTAGTGATTAAATTGCACCGTTACTGAGATACAGTGACTTATTGGCCAAAAATCACAAATTTTGCCCACCCCCCTCTCATTTAGCACCCTCGTTCGAGGTGAGCCCCTTCGAATTTACGGAAAACCTTTACAGTTCCTGAAACTAGAGTCTTCCAGGCAGCTGACGGTGAAGATTTTGTGATTCTATCTTGCACCGTTTTTGACTGATCCACCCGTGTGACAGACGGATAGACAGACGGACAGAATTGCGATGGCTAAGACGCGCTGAAAGCAGTGGCTGCTTTCGCTCGTAAAAACACTCATGGAGCTCTAAGGCCTCACATGACAGTAGCTGAGTGAGATGATAAAAAATAACGACTTTGAGCACCAACTAATTATACACCTCTTGCTTAGTCCAACGTCCTCTGTTGATACATTTCTTTCCTCCTATCATGTAGAAAGCGCTGAGATCAGGTTCACTGGACTCAGCCTCGCTCTGAGATTCATCACAGCTTATCATACTCACAGAATACTGCAGCTTCTCCTGCCAGAACTGTACGCACTTTACGCACTGTATGCACCACACAGTGTCACATTCAATTATTCAATCACTCACGAATAGGGCCAACGTCACGATAAGTCACTATAACTATAGAAACCCAGTCAACAATAATCTGCCAAACTGGGGGCAAGAGGCAATTGGAGGAAGGGGCAATGTTGGTAGAAAAAATCATACAAGTATTCTGAGCAGTGCTCACGTGATGCATGACACTTGATGCTGCCACCTGGGGAATCAGTGTATAAGGCAATTGCCCCACCACCAGGCTGCTGAATTCTGCGTGTCAAAAAATGTTGGTCCAAATATGCAAAATTTGGGGCTGAAAACCACCATTTCGAAAAAAATGCAGTGGCAATTTGAAAAAATTGAGGATTTATGTATAATCTCTTTTGTTGGAAATTTGCAGCTGTCTGTCGACTCGAAATTCTTCAGAAATTTGGATTGTCTGGCGGAAAATTGCAACTATGAGCTCAGTCTCTCCGACCTTTTAACCCAAGACGTCGGCTAATGTCTTTTGTGACACCAAACAATGTCTCCAGTTCTCTACTAGGCTTACGGTATGCTCGTCTAAGCTATGAGATGAAATCAGTGTCTGAACTGCCGGGGTGGTCGGGGGTTAAACCCCCCAACTGTTTTCTCAGCCCCCTAACACACTGTCAAATTATGTACTGGGGTGTCAGCTATACACTATATACATACAATTTACATAATTTTGGTCGGGCTCCGACCGTCGAAAAGTTCAATCCCAGCTGATTTTTCAGAATTCAAACACTGGATGAAATGTATGCTCACTGCCAGTGGCGGATCCAGAAGTTTGGAATAGGGGGCGGAAGGGTAGGGGGTGAGGTGTGTGGGACCCCCTCCCCAAAAATTTTTTTGAAAATTTTATCCAAAAATGGTGCATTTTGGTGCAAAATTTTACCTTGTTTTAAGATGCATCCGGTCAAAAGCCCCCCTTGAATCCGCCACTGCTTACTGCCACATTTGTGAAATTGCGTTGCGTTAGGTTAACTGCTCACTTTCTCCTTGACTTTATCAGTCACTTACTTATCCGTTCTCACTGATGAATCAAGCGGCACTACAGGCGAATAGTGATCAATAAGCAGCTCGAAGTCAATTTTACACAAAATTAGACATTAGACATTATACGACTGTGCACCACATCACCGAATAAAATTCTTGCTATTCATTACAAACACAGAAACTTCAAAAATTCGAAATTTTCACACAAATAAACGAACACTTCACCAAACGACTTCTGCGCCGTGACGTAACAAAACCACCGGATAGAGCTGTTCTATTATCAAAGTAAATAAACTACTCGAGTTGAGTATTCGGCGAGTACTTTATAATAAAAAAAATGTATTGTGGATTACGTGCATTATATAAACATTACTCTTCAATAGTACTCAAGTCCTTTTCTTATGTTCGATGGACAAATTTGACAACGGCAGTCGACAACAGAGAGACTTCTCTTAAGAAATTACTTATTTTTTTGTTCTTGACCACCACTGATACTGCAACTTCCGGTCTTTTCGGCGAGTGTGAAACTCGTGTGTGTTTATGTTGTGAATTTGCTTGATTTAAAAAGCAAAATGGGTCGTATGCATACGCCTGGGTTAGCAATTTTTGATGACATTTTTAATTTTTATTTTAAATTAATATTATGTTCGGGTCATGTTCAGTTTAACTTTTTATTTTTCTTTGAATCGACAACTCATGTAACGGCTGTATACTCAATAGTGTAGTAAGTAAGTAAGTAAGTAATTTTTTATTAAACAACGGCCAAACGCCATTGCAAAACAGAACATAACATAGCAAAATCGGAGTTTTTTTGTTTTGTTTTGTTAGCAACTCTGCTCTACCAATTTTGTTTGTATACATGATTCCAGCTGTCATACCAACTGACTGGTTCGAATGTACCTTGCAGCATTGATGTGCACAAGACTAGCCAAGAATGAAATGACACCCGCAATGTATAGCTCTGAGATGGAGATGAGACCAAGATCTTAGTATCGTACGTCTCACAACTGAGACGTCAAGACCGAGACCACGTTCCTGTCATGCAGTACTGTTCTGCTAAGCAGCATCAAGTGCTTTGATATTTTGTTGACTGAATTTTTGCACGCAACAGCAGCTACTGCTGTAGCGCGTCTTAGCCATTGCAATTCTGTCCATCCGTTCGTTCGTCTGTCCATCTGTCACATGGGTGGATCAGTCAAGAACGGTGCGAGTTAGGATCACCAAGTGTTCACCATCGGCTGCATGGTAGTTTCAAGATCAGTAAAGCTTTTCCATAAATTCGATATGGGTCACTCCGAGTGAGGGCGCTAAATGACAGAGGAGTAGGGAAAAGTTACGATTTCCAGTCGATACGGCGTTGGCTGAGCGAGACAGATCATGCCCTCTGACGATACGAGTAAAACACTTAGATAATTAGCTGCCGGTCGTCTGGTGCCCTCTGGCAACTGTAAATTTTGTTTTACTGGCTTTCAATTTCAAACATGCAGCGCTGTTACGCGTTCCCCTTTGCTTTAGCTGGGCTTTTCTTGTAGGCTTAGTTTTCTGCAAATGTGATGACATTTTATGCTTGATCAAAATATGTACTGTGTATGATGTGCTAATGTTTTATAGGAAGGGCATATCGCAGTCGTCGTTGCCATACAGACGGAGTGTTCCTACGGTATTTATTTTAATTTATAACAAAATGTGTAGAAGGTTGGCAGATTTAAAATCTCTGTTCACCGTACATTGACCACGTGTTACCAAAAGGAGTAACAAATGTAATCAGGAATAATCATAAAAGGAAACAGTCTTGATGTCAAAGCTAGTCATTTATACACTGTGTCCAATGGAAAAGTGGCATCTCGAAAATGATAAGAGATACAGCCAAGGTTACTATTAATCACTAATGGGAAGTGGCATATGCCCTTTTAGATAAAATGACGATCATCTACCTCGGATGACCTTGACAACCAGTGTGGTTGGCTATCCTAACGACCACTGGGCTTCTTGTGTGAAATAAGTTTAGTTAGTCATTTTCTGTATCTTGCATTGTTGGATGAATGTTAGTTGTTGATGTTATGCTGTTAAACTTAATTGCAAGATTGTTTGACTTTTGTGCTGCCAAGTGGTTGAAACTGACATCAGACGATGTGAAGGAGCAGATATACAAGTTGGCAAAGAAAGGTTTAACACCTTCTCAGATTGGTAAGCTAACTATTTCTGCGGTAATAACAGTGGCATACTGTGCCAGGTGCCATTTTATTAAATTGGAAGTTGATATCATTTGCTTAATATCGTGAATGCTATAAATTAAAGCTGTGAAGGCGTTTATTTTTTTAACGCATTAACACAGTGCGTTAATTTTTTTAATGCATTAATTAACACATAAATTAATGCACTCAGTCCCGTCGAGATGGAGAGTAGGAGGTAAATTATCCCGGGCCCGAGACGTTTATGGGACTTGCCTGTAGAATATGGAAAGTTAGAAAAATGAAAAAAGTTTAAAAAACACATAATAACTTTTTATTTTTTAAACGTATTTAGACTATTTAACTTAGAAGAAGCTAACCACGTCTACTGACCTAATGTTACTATGTTTGGTCGATCAGTGTTATCTAGGCCTATACATTGAGTGTGTTAATTTAGGCTATGCTGCATAAAGATGTGGCAAAATGATATGGACATAGAAGTTGACAACTCCATCTATCTTGATCATGATCTATTGTGCGGTAGTGTTAGGGGTAGGGAAAGATAACATCCGTCTTTGACACTAGCGGCCTGGAACCAAAGATTGGCTGAATGGGGTCACATAACGTGCCTTTGTAAGGGCAGTCAATTTCTTCTATCAACTTTTCCTGATAAAATGACGGGAGAATAGACCACGCCATTGTTAACGGCGTGTTAAGCTACCCCCGATGATATTACTGGACCTCCACTGCCTTAATGTCAATTATTCTGCATAAAGATATGGCAAAATGATATGGACATAGAAGTTGACAACTCCATCTATCTTGATCATGATCTATTGTGCAATAATGTTAGGGGTAGGGAAAGATAACATCCGTCTTTGACACTAGCGGACTGGAACCAAAGATTGGCTAAATGGGGTCACATAACGTGCCTTTGTAAGGGCAGTCAATTTTTTCTATCAACTTTTCCTGATAAAATGACGGGAGAATAGACCACGCCATTGTTAACGGCGTGTTAAGCTACCCCCGATGATATTACTGGACCTCCACTGGCTTAATGTCAATTATGCTGCTGGTAATAGGGCCTATCGTCATTTGTGATTTTTGCTGTTTTGGATCTGTCGCCGTTAACTTGTATATAAAGTTAACTGAATGAAATAAATTTACGCATGTGCATTAATTTTTTTAACGCGCGTTAATTTATTAACGCATTAACGCGTTAATTAACGCGTCAACTGTGACAGCTCTACTATAAATCCCTAATGGGTATCGAGCCGTCAACCTTGGACTTAATAGTTTAACTCATTTGACCAAGAATTGGTCTATAAATACTGGTAGTTACCAGTATTATGTGACTACAAAGCTGATGCTAAAATTTAGTTTCTTGAGTCACTAAAGAATAAATGGGTTATATTCTACTTTCTTATTTCTAAATAAGATATAAAAGTGTTAATTTCATGTTTCTAGCTACTGCAGCACCACGATATGTTTAAATGGTACTAGCATTATTTTTGTGATGAGCTCTTCATTCTGGTGCTTAGTATTAACATATTGTTGACATTTCATCTTTTTGTGCATTGCATTATGTTATTATTAGTATGTTACTATTACTGACATGTTTAAGCATTGTTCTGTTAGTATGCGTAATGTTGTGGAAAACAGTGCCATAAAAGGTCCTTAAGTGCCAGGAAATTTCACAGTGCACTGCTGGCGATTGGTGATCACTCTGTTATATAGCTTAAATGTGTCGAACCTCTTGGGCATGAGCGCATATAAACAGTGTGTTGGCTTTCTAATCACAAGAGGTAATAGCATCGTTTTATGCCGAGATAATCGCACGAGTTTCACTCAGAATGAAATATTGTGTTTCATGCCTCGGCTACATTCATCAGTCACTAACCATTGTAGTCATTTCTGATTGTGACGGCTGCCTTAGATTTCACCTACCGGTAACCAGTAACTTTGTGCATCAATAACCTAAGTTAGAAACAATGTGCTGCTTTGCTTACCACAGTGAAATTTGATAGATAATTTTGGGTTACAAGGATGGGATCTGTTTTAAGATGAGTTACTCCAGATTAGGGCAGCCCCCTAAAACAGACTTTTAGGACTTGTACTGGCAAACCTATTAGATGTTGAAATATCAGTCCCTCTCAGGTAGTTGGGCAATTTTTTGTCATTGTCTGAGAAAGAGAAAAGAAGCATAATGTGTGTTTACTGGCATGGATATGGTAGTAACTAATACTAATGTGATGTTTTGATATCTGATCATGGTCAGGTGTCATTCTTCGTGACTCCCATGGTGTGGCCCAAGTGCGTCATGTTACCGGCAACAAGATCTTGCGTATTCTGAAAGCTCAGGGACTGGCGCCAAATATTCCCGAGGACTTGTACTGTCTTATCAAAAAAGCAGTGTCCATTCGCAAGCATCTTGAAAGAAATCGCAAGGTATTGATGCAGCACGTGTGATTTTTAGTGTATTTATTAATAACATTTATTCTTTTTTTTTGTTCATCATTGTCAGTCACAGTCGTCTGCATGAAATGTTCAGTGTTTAAACTTCCTTTATTTTGATTTGCTTCAGTGTGCAGTTAAAAATGGTGATAATCAGGGTTTACGTTTTCCATCTGAAATTTCTATTCCAGTTCGAGAAATTCAGTGGCTCATTATAAACAAGAAATTTGAGCTAATGCCCACTAGATGCGCGAAAGTCTATATATCAGTTCCTGTTTGCAAATTGCTTTAGTCTATTTCCAGCCATTTTGTCGCAGTTCACTCTTGAAGTGTGCGGCGCAGCCGAAGATTGCCAAAAAACCAACAAAACCTCTTATTTTCGGAGTTTATGGTCTTTCAAAGTCATCGATGTTTATACGACTAAAAATCTTGTCATGCTGTCTATCACAACAAGCACTGGTGACAAGATTGTCACGATAGACTGGCCAACACCAACAGCGGTAAGATAATGACTTTTACGGGGGGTACTGTTCTTTGATGCCCTTGTGTGCAGGTTTCCTTGAACCTAGAAGGTAGAGATTTGGATCGTTAAATCTATGTTCAATGCTGAAAATTTCATACGCAGCTTGTCTTAGTCTATCTATAGTGAATTTGGCGCAATTCGCTCTTGAAATGTGTCTCGCAGCCCAAAATCGTCAAAAAATCCACAAAAACCCCTATTTTAATGTTCATGGTCATCCAAGGTCATTGCTCTCTGTGGCAATCGAAAGCCTGTGTATGACTTCCTGTTGGTGATTAATAGTTACCTAGGCCCTGTCTCGCACCGTTTCTGAGATACAGCGACTTACGTTTGGGTGACCCCTTTCGAACTTATGGAAAATCTTTACAAATCCTGAAACTACAGTTTTCCAGGCAGCTGACAGTGAAGTTTTGGTGATACTTGCTTGCACCGTTTTTGACTGATCCAACCTTGTGACAGACAAAAAGACGGATGGACGGACGGATGAACAGAATTGCGATGGCTAAGATGCACTATAGCAGTTCCTGCTTTCATGCGTACAGATTGTTTAAATATTGCAGCTTAGTCTGATATCCCATTTTGTATAAACTGAGCTATCTGATGTTTAGTTGTCATGGGCTAATCTTACTGCTAGTTTATTTGGTTACTAATATAAGCTACTCTTAGCTCAGTACAATTAATCTTATCATTTTTTGACAAAAAAGTGTAAAGAAGTTATGATGTGAAGCATATGGACATTTTAATGTTTCATTTCATATTGGAATTTTTCAATTATAGCACTGACTGTGAGAGTGAATTATATAGACTGTTAGCATCTTAATGGAACTGAGTTATCTGCTCACTCAGTCAGTTAGTTGTTAACTGTTGATCTATTGACCATGGATAATGTTGTAGATGTAGACCTGTGATTGGAAAAGTGACACTTGATATTCAATCGTGTGCTGTTGTTGATATTTTTGACCATTTTTTGGAAGTACAGGGTGGTCCAAAAATGTCCCAACTTGTTTTTGTCAGAACTTCAGCAAATCTCTACCAAATTTGATAATTTTTGGCTCACAAATGGCCAAGACGATAGAATTATGTGAGGTACACTCATCGTCCACCTCACCTGATTTATGTCAATGCACTATCGTGTAAAATGCAGATGCTCGAAATCGTTGCATAATGCTGATTTGTTATGCTCGCAAAAATTCTAACGACTTAACTAAGCACACAGTATACTAAAATGTGATTTATGTAGCAGAATTTTAAGTTTGTGTAACAACTTGCTTCCAAATTATCATAATTTATGCCCAAACTGTGCACAGTGGCTTAGACGTGACACCGCAGCTGATAGGGGCATTAACAATCAGCTGATTAAACTCCGCAGCACTCATTCATGGATTAGACATGTTTTGAGCTCGTCGGTCAGCTATTTTGTTGTCTGCTGTTTTCAGTGTAAAATATTTAATTCCACCAAATTATTAAATTATGTGGCACCCATGTCAAGTTGATAATGAAAATGTGAGCAATCTGATACTGATAATCACCATGTAATGTAACAATTTGGAGCATCTGCATTTTACACAGTAGTGTGTTGACATAAATCAGGTGAGGTGGTCAGTGAGTGTACATCACATAATTCTATCGTCTTGGCCAGCTATGTGCCAAAATAGCAACTTTGATGGAGATTTGATGAAGTTCTGACAAAAACAAGTTGGGACATTTTTGGACCACCCTGTATTATACTAAATGCTTTGAATGCATTGTTTTAGGACAAGGATGGCAAGTTTCGTTTGATTTTGGTGGAGAGTCGTATTCATCGCCTTGCACGCTATTACAAGGCCAAGAAGGTGCTACCACCTGTCTGGAAATAGTAAGTACTTGCACTGCACAAGTGGAAATATAACTGCAGATGACTTTACTACATGTGCTTATTCTTATTTAAATAAATGTCTCGAGTTGATAGAACCTCATCTGGCGGGCCACGTTTCTGTCTTTGCTGCTGATAATAAAATGCTACAACCTGTGCACTAACTTAACAACTTATGAAGTATATGTTTCATTGTATTAATAGGATACTTTATTTGTTATTACTTTGCTGTTCAATGTTTTAATGAAAGTTCGTTGTGCAGTCAACTCGCAATAAGTAAAATATGTATCTCTGGCTGGTGCATTGTTATAGGATTGTCAAGCATTGAACTGCATGCATGCAGCCTACCTCATGTATTTATTTTATTTATTTTCTGTGCTTGGTGCTCCTTGTAGATTCATATTTCTTACTAGAGCTGTCAAATTAACGCATCAATTAATGCGTTAATAAATTAACGCACGTTATAAAAATTAATGCACATACGTAAATTTATGTTCATTTACTGAATTCTGTGAAGCAAAAGTTTCAATATTCCATTAAACTGTTTGACAATCGCATGAATTCAAGTAACAAAACTGTAGTTCCCTTTTTATCACCACTGTAAATAAATAATTATCCCGACAACAGGCTAATAGATTTCTAATTTTCTGTGCTAGGTAAAACGCCAGTTATAGCTGATTATACGTTTAAAATGTTTCTAATTTCCTATATTCTACATGCGGGCCCCCCAAATGTCACGGGGCCTGAGTTAACTTACCTCCCTAATCCCCCTCTCGACAGGCCTGGGTGCATTAACACGTTAATTAACGTGTTAAAAAAAATTAACGCAGTGCATTAATTCGTTACAAAAATTTACGCTTCAACAGCTCCGTTTCTTACAAGTCACTGATACTAACTGTAGTTTCATGTTTCGTAATGAAATATGAGTACTGGCTTAATGATTGAATATTGAGTATCATAGTTCACATGTTACTGAAAGGTACATTTGATTTATAAAATGTTCATATCACTTGGCCATCTGAGTAGGCCGCTAATTGGGTCTTGCCCAGCCATCCATCTGCTTGTCCAGTACAAGCTCAGCACTGTAAAACACAAAGGTGCAGAAAAAACAAAATTGATGCGAACGTTTACCAGTGCATCAGGAGTAACGAATGTGCCGATTTTCATTTCATAAGATTGAAGATCGGATGAGATTTGGGATTAGGATAGTGCTGCTAGTCCAGCTCTGCATGGATGGTCGCACAATGTGTCAGCACTAGGCTGACATGTTTGCTAGTATTACAAATGGTGCAGAATGCTTTGTTGTGTGTTTTTAGCGAATCGTCAACGGCATCGACACTGGTCTCGTAGATCAAGTTGTGTGACAACTTGTGTGACTGTGAATGCTACTGTCGATTTGACAAAATTGACACTGTTCGAATTGTGCCGGCAGCTGTTACTGCAATAAATGCCAGAGATATATTTATAAGTTGTTCTTGTTGTTTACGAGTGTTTACATCAGTGATTTTCAACCGGGGTTCTGTGGAACCCTTGGGTTCCGCGAGCATCTGCCATGGGTTCCGCAGCTGGCCTGCAGTAAAATGACCTAGCTTGCGAATTCACTTCAGACAATGTCGTAGAAAATACTCGGCATCGATTTGTTTTTGTTTGAAATTGCGTTTCTATGCGTCTTTTTTGCACAGACTTACTGTGTTAAATCATTTTTGTTGTTAATAAAATTTTTGGCAATTTGCATTTTAGGCCTATATTATAACGTAGGCTTAAGCTTCCTGTGCAAGACATTATTTAACTCCAATTAGGCATTATCGGAAAATGGAAATGAAGAAGAAGAAAAGAAGTACGTATTGATAAAAATTATGGTTACAAATACGAAATCGTTTGGCCATTTACTAAGTTCAATTCTTTAAAAACTCAGCTAAAGAGAATTAAAAAGACACGTAGGCCTGTCTTTTCCGAGAGCGTCCACGTGATAAATTTTCTGGGTTGGTGGCGGGGCTAAGCGGTCGTCGACGACCGCCTTGCCCGTCGTGTTTGGTTAAACACAATAACATACTGTTGCCTACTAATGCGGTCAAATTTCATATTATAATTGTTAATCTTTGTTTGCTTTGTCGTCCTCATGACGGCCCTGCCCTCAGTGCCCTGCTAGGGAAATGAGTCTGTAGACACCTCATAGCTTCTACCTCGCGTACGTTGCTGGACTCATGGATCAATGTATGGGGTTCCGTGAGTGACCTTCACGCTTGTTTAGGGTTCCGCTGCAGCAAAAAGGTTGAAAAACACTGGTTTACATAATGCAAACAAGTCATTCTGCTTCGTTTCTGATTGTGAGAAACGTCAGTTGATACACGATTCGTCTGACGTGTGGCAGTATGGCTTAGTGGGAACTCGGTGAGTTGCTTTAGACATGGTTAGTTCTACCAGTTAGCAATCTGGGTTGAGTCAAATTTCTGTCCTATTTGTAATGAGTATCTGTTTTTTTAGTACCACACTGATATAATAGCAATAGTGCTAGTTGCTAACCGCTTGTTAAGGCAGAACATCAGGTCAGGCCACTTGAGGTTGTTATGTATACATTAAATGAGCCTTGAGTGACACTGAACGAGGGACTGGGGACCAGTATTGTAGCAGCATAAACATTGTTATCTCAATTACTACTTGAAAACCTATAACAAGAAATTTGAGCTAATGCTCATGAGATGCGCGAAAGCTTATAGCAGTCTCAGTTCAGTAGTGCAGCTGAAAATTGCGGTGTTCACACTAAGTTAATATACAAATACCAAATTCTCTATCTGGATCGCATAACGATAGTAGTGTGGAGCGACCTTGTGAATGATATAGACTTGTGTCGCAGCACTAAATCGCCAAAAAATCCATAGAATCTCCTATTTTGGCGTTCAAGGTCATTGAATTCGGCACCAATCGAGAGCCAGTGTACGACTTCCTATTAGTAATTAATAGTAACCTAGGCCTTATCTCACACCGTTACTGAGATACATTGACTTATTGGCCAAAAATCGCAAATTTTTGCCCACCACCCTCTCATTTAGCGCCCTCGTTCGGGGTAACCCCCTTCGAATTTATGGAAAAGCTTTACTGTTCCTGAAACTAGAGTCTTCCAGGCAGCCGATGGTGAAGATTTGGTGATCCTAGCTTGCACCGTTTTTGACTGATCCACCCGTGTGACGGACAGAATTGCGATGGCTAAGACGCGCTGAAAGCAGTAGCTGCTTTCGCACGTAAAAATATAATGAAATTTTAATCGATTAATTAATCATTAACTTTCCGCAGCTATAATGTACATATAAAACATACAATAAACCAAACTAGAGTGTTAAGCCTTGCACAATGCCAAGTAATTGATATTAGTACGCTTTGTAACGACATCTTTCGTTGCAACACAGTTCAGCACAATGCTAAGTACTGACCGCGAATGTCCACAGTATCACGCACACAAAAAATCAGCGTGACCTTGACCGTTGACCTGTGATCTAGATATTCAGTAGGCTTACGCTTCTAGAGGTTGTAAAGATGCATGTTCGTCGACCTCACTTGCTGAAGTCATGATCACGAATGCACGGAGTTGAACTTTCTGCATACTGAGAGAGTACAGTTGAGACAGTAGGCCTTTGCGGGGTCCGGGGCAGAGCCCCGGCGAAAAACGAATTTGGTGCGTGCGTTCTAAGCATCACAGAACACTTGCTTGCAAGATATCATAAATATAGAAAAATAATAATATTCAACTTCCCCTTTAATTTGCCAAAAAAACCTCCCTTCTATTTTTACCTCCGCCAAGGAGGTAATGTTTTTGCCGGTTTTTTGTTTGTTTGTTTGTCTGTGTGTTAGCAAGATAACTCAAAAAGTTATGTACAGATCTTTCTGAAATTTTGAGGGTATGTTGGGCATGTCATAAACTACCAGTGATTCAATTTTTGGAGTGATCCGGCAGGAATCCTGGATTCTGGATCACTTTGAAATTTTCGTTACCATTGCGTTAAAGGGGGCATAAGGGAACCGCTGTAAAACCGAAGATGGTGACGCCACCTGGCGAATGGCTTTGCCTTGGCGGAGGTACCTGCGGGCTATGACTGCTTTCTAGTTTCTTGGAGCATTTGCATGGTGTAGACGCCTTGGGCGTTATTTATTACCTTCGCCAAGGAGGTAATGTTTTTGCCTGTTTTTGTTTGTCTGTGTGTTACCAAGATAACTCGAAAAATTATGGTCGGATCTTTCTGAAATTTTGAGGGTATGTCGGGCATGGCATAAGCTACAAGTGATTCAATTTTGGGCGTGATCCGGCAGGAATCCTGGATTCTGGATCACTTTGAAATTTTCGTTACCATTGCGTTAAAGGGGGCATAAAGGAACCGCTGCAAAACCGAAGACGGTGACGCCATCTGGCGAATAGCATTGCCTTGGCGGAGGTACCTGCGGGCTATGACTGCTTTCTAGTTGTTTATTGTTGCTTACTCTTACGTAGGCGTAACCAGAAATTGGAATCACAAGAAACGAACTAATCCCCAAGGACCAAAAATTGACGCCGAAAGCCGAGAACAAAGGTCAACTTTTGAGTAGGGGCCGCAGTCGCCGGGGCGCAGCCCCGGAAGCAAACGCTTTTTGAGGCATGAAAACCTTCTAAAATGCATATATTGAGTAAAAATTTTATTAGTTTTACTGCACAAATTTATATAATGCATTGCATATGCAAGGCAAAAAAGGGCGACTTTGGCATCCTGGGGGGCATGGCCCCTTTTCTCCCCCTTAATCCGCCTATGTTTGTCTTAGTGCGTTATCTTGTAAGATCAATGCACATCATAGTCAGTGGCGTATTTAGGGGGGCCACGGTGCGATGCCCCCCCCCCCTTTGGCCCGACCATGAAAATTTTTTACAGGCGATTTTATATGAAAAGGTGCGTTTTTGCCATTTTTCAGCAAGAATTGCAAAATTCAACTATGTTTAATGATCTTTTGCGTTTCCAAATTTCAGAAAAATGGGCGAATTTGCCGTTTCCATTGAACATTCAGAAGCAAAAAGTGTTTCAGCTTCAGGGGGGCTTCGCCCCCCTGACGCCCGACCAGGGGCTCTGCCCCTGGATCCCGCTGGGGGCTCCGCCCCCAGACCCCCGTTATAGGCCCGCGCTCCGCCATGGCCCCCCCTTTGCCAAATCCTAAATACGCCACTGATCATAGTTGTTTGAAATGGTCGCTACTGACAAGAAGCCCAGCTTGTTGACGTTAACTGCATTAGGCCTATTTTGCTGCGGACGTTTCGTCCGTGAGAGAATGCTCAACGTTTCGGTCTCGCAGCTATGTGTCTTGGGTCTCGTATCGGTGATCAGACTCGGGCTTAGAGGTCTGGTGTACATTTCTGATAGAGATAATTAGTGAGCTAGATCGTGTCCGCTTTCGTCGACGTCAGAGAGTCCCTACTCCCTAGTCGACTTCACCACGCTTGTGTCGCAAGTTTTACTTACTGACAACATTTGTTTACAGTTTCGATGACGTCGATGAATACGTCATACTGTAAACATTGCACGAGCATTTTGTTTTTAAAGTAGATTTTGGTCTCAAAATGCAAATTGTCCTCATTCATATGCTGTGTGCTAATGTAATTTTGTACTTTTCACAATTATGTGTGGTTTTAAGCAGGCCAAGTTTTCGAGGAGTGTTCTCGGGTGAGGTTAACTTATCCAGGATTCACTATATTACAGCTAGGCATTGAAACTGAAAGTTTAAGAACTGGGTGTAGGGCCAATTATAAGTAACCGTTTTTCGGTTTTAATAATAGACTATATAGCTACTTTGCAGTACCGGTTGTGGAATTTTTGTGGGCTTATTGTGTCTGATCATGCAGTGGCGAAAAGCTTGAACTGATCTGGCCTACCATTAAAGGTGCGTATAGCTCTTAATGATCCCATCTCAGAGCTACGGAGCGTCACTTGTCATATGGGATCACACAGTGTTACCTGCCACCCGACAGAGGTGAACGCGCCCCGCCTTAACCCCAGCCAAATAGGCCGGTACTCGATTTACCTACCCCGGAGGGATGGAAGGCTGAGTTGACCTAGGCGGTTGGTTACATCCCGAGATGGTTTACCTGCCCACAGGCAGTCACCCATCGCAGTATTAACCGGGCCCGGCGTACAGTAACTTCGCTGATTGGATCAGACGCGTTACCACTACACCACGCCGACGCCGGGTTATACGGTATCCACACCATTTACGTTCGGGAACGAGGTTACTGGCATAGTAATCATGCTTCAAAGTGCGACCCGCATTTTGCTAGCCAGCCGCACAATTAACGAGCCGAGCCGCAAAAGTTTGAGCGAGCGACTGCCAGGTTTGTCTTCAAGTATCTTATTTTTTGCTAAACGTAACTAATTATCTGTAACATTTTTGTTTGTATATGTTTTAAAAATAATAAAACAGCTTTGGTATAACTTACTGTTAAATTTATTGTACGCAATAACACTGTACAGTTTTCGTTTTTAGCCTAGTCTGTTCAACTTTTACATTTTTCAATAACAGCAAAAAATGTCGTTCGTTCGTCGATTGGTTCTTTTCAGAAGACTAGTGAAGACTCAGCACCCACTATGGTACTTTAGCGATAAATGTCTCGTTAAAGTCGGCAAAAAATTGCTAGGAAGAAAATGTCCAAAAAATAAACTTTTTCGAACGTGACGCCATCTTGTTTACTGTATTTCTTGTTACTTTGTGGCATCTGGCATTATAAATGATTTATTTACTGATGTGATTGTCAATGATGTTAATCACCCGTTGCACACGTATACTGTAGGCTTACACGGATTTAATATATGTAAAAATTACTAAAAATCAACTCAAAACATTTCGTAGACAATTACAATTTGCTACCAGTTGTATATGTGTATAAACACGTATTATAAATGCATAAAAATTGTACGTCTAAATTTTAAGAAGTTGCTTGGGAAATGACGAAAAAAACATTAGCCATTGCTTTTTACGCGCGAAAGCAGAATGCTTCGCGCGTCTTTGCCATCGTCTGGGCGTCCGTCTGTCCGTCCGTCTGTCCGTCCGTCACACTCGTGAGCTGTATCAAAACGGTGCAAGCTAGGATCACAAAGTCTTCACTGTGGACTGCTCCAAGGTCTCTAGTTTATCGTGACAAAATTTCGTGCCACTGGGTGCAGGGGTTCCCCTCGAACGAGGGCGTCGAAGAGGGGTACCCCCTTAAAAAGACGTCATTTTGCCGTTATTGGCTCGAATAAT
>Ga0209367_1000849_pt1 | contig 34428 bp, 25 predicted proteins | sample WorMetLIZISLAND2_FD_187412 | JGI IMG/M metagenome (GOLD analysis project Ga0209367, IMG submission 187412) | Marine gutless worms symbiont microbial communities from Max Planck institute for Marine Microbiology, Germany - Olavius geniculatus... ... | reverse complement strand
ATTTACAAAATTTGAAACAGTCATTGAGACAATCATTCCGAACTTGCCTTTAAAGTTTGAGCTTAAAGTGGCCACCTTTGGCCTTGACGGAAGCTCTTAGTCTAAGACGGATACGCTGCTGCTTGATCCCCAGTTGTCAATAACAATGTATTGAATGTAAGCTTAATGTAAACAAACTCTTGACGACATAATGATGTTACACTGAGCACACACGGTAAAGTGCATACGTCGTAATGGGTATGATCTTAACTAATGTTAAGATAGTGCAGTGTATGATATTTTGCTGAAATCCATGAATTACAAACTGAATTAGGTGTGCTCGAAGCAGGGGGGGGCGATAACTTTGGGACACTGTGTACATTATACATTTGTGCATATTGTAAACAAAACTGTTCAAACAACTACATGCCACTCTGAACTGAATTTCATTCTACGACTTCACAAGATAAAATTGGGGCACGTGAACGGTGCAGACAAACAAGACGACAAAACAATAAACATCAGTGAAGCATACTTAGGCAAGTTGCCGGCGAGAACTTTGCTGGCGTACTCCCGCAGATATTTCTGAAATGTTCTGGTGAGCAGTAGCATCGGTTGACCAGTGCTCAGCTGTGAGCATTGAACCATGCATTTCTTGTAGTAGACGAACAGATCGGCCGAGCTGGGTAGTATATTGCTTCCCTCCTCACCCGTCAGATGTGCCACTGGCCTGTGCTGTGCAAAGTCCTCCACGAACCGATCCAACAGGTCACAGAGATTCCTGCACAACATAAGCCCATATCCAGCTCTTTTCAAAGCAATATGATTTTACTTTGGTACTGGTATTAGTTCAGTTACTACTGCATATACGTTTGTTATGTGCTTGGTTTACTAAATAAACAAAGAAATAAATGAAATAACAATTTCAAAGAAATGATTAGTGATTGAATTCTCAATCCCGGAATTCAGGATTGAGAAACTTGTAATCCTGGGATCCCATTTCAGAATTTGGTTTACAGATTAGTCGTCATTTTGATATCCTCAATTGACTTATTTTATGCATAAGATGTAGTACAGACCCCTATGGAAGGTACATCTAAACTGTAGAGAGTGACAGCGACTGTCAAAAAGCAAATTACAGCACACAGCAAGGAGTAGAACTCTAGTGCACATAGAATATTTTATTCATCAGATGGCTAAAATTTTTATTTGTATCATTTAACACTGGAAAAAGTACTTTTCAACCAGTTTTCGTAATCCAAAAATCCCAAGACTGGGACGCCAATAATCCTGGGATTCAGCGGGATTTGGGATTGGCGTAAATGGCTGGGATCCCGGGATTGCAATCCCTAGAAATGATGCAATAAAACTTTGCGAGAAAACATAATTACAGAACACTCGGCCAGTTAGTAAAAGATCTGAAATAACCTGCTTCCTCTCCTGACAACAAACACCAAAATTAATAGCAACTGATTTCCATTGCAGAATACCAAAGCACGGATAATAACTTGGTGCATTGCATAACTGCCTCAGCCTTTCATCATTCACAAGTTCACTGAAAACTATAAGACATGAATGTAATGCTATTTCTAGTAACAGAATAAATAATAATAATAATATAGAAATGCACAAGAAGCCTGAAAAAGCACATGATAAGTCATTGCAATTAATAACCAATTATGCTTGTTGCGATAAAAATATTTCTGAGATGTAAGCTCACATAATGTGGCACTATAACAAGTACACCTTAGCCTTATCTATTTATCAATTAATTATTCAATATTTCTTCGACGCTATAATGCTATTGATCATGCATCAGTAAGAGCATTCAACCGTAACAATTTAAGTGTTTTTCCCCAGGACATGCTATAATCTTAAGTAAAGAAAAATAATTACATCATTTACTGTCAGTATCAAGTAGGAGCTATTTACCAATCTATGCAAACTTTAACATACAATGGTGAACACTCATATGTAACAAATGGTAATCATAACTGAGAACCTGTCTTGTGACTCGATGTAAATGTTCAGATGAGCTTCGAAGCACCTGCATATCAGTCCAATGAATGGCGACTGCGGAAACTTTGGCTCCTTGCTCTGTCGGTGAACAAAATCAAAGAATCAATTTATGCATTAATATTACTAACTAACAATAATGGTAAGAAGCAAAATGGCATCAAAAGCGAGATTTAAATAATGACTAAATCAAAATAACATGATGCAACATAATACAACATAACTAGTGCAACAAACTACAGTGTCACTTTTATGCTGTCTTGAAAATAACTGAAACTAAAAACCAACTGGCAAGTCAAGAAACTGTTAAAAATTCTGATTTTAAACCAAAAGTGCACTGATAGCCTGCAAAAAAATGCAACTGTGAATACCAGCAACAATTATGAGCAGAAACTATATAGCACAAATTAATGAAAATATGCCAGCTAGTGAAAAAATTAGTCCACGTGCTACGAGACTCGGGCAAACCAGAATATCAGCCTATGTAATCTTTAGACTGCAACAAGTCGCAAAAATTAAGAATAGAATTATAATGGCAGCATGGTGTAGTGATAACGCACCCGTGGGATGGTAAAATGAGTACTGGCGGTGGTTATGGCCATCGCTAGGGAAGAAACGGCGAGTCCTGCGTAACAGTAGGCCCTGTGGCCAGGACGGCTGGTATACCGACCCAGTCGGTTAAAGGCGTTGGCTGTTAATTAAAGTCGGCTATCCGGCTGACTTGGGTTGTATGCTAGCTTAACTGGATCTAACCCTTCCTGGCTGAAAGTGCCAAAATGAGAGGAGCTCCATCTCAACGGACCTAGCTGCCTATGCAAAATTTTCTTCTTCTTCTTCTACACCTCTTAGCTGGATGTTTTTAGCGAAGGAAAAAGTGGAAAAAAGAAGGAGAGATAATGGGGTACTAAGTCTAGGCACACTGCCCTGTGGTGACTGATGGCCTTGCACTGGTTACAGCAAATGTCAGGCTGTGGCACTGATGCATACATGATCGTTGATAGAAATAGAACAAATATGTCGTCCAGAATTCTGTTCAACATTCTAACTTTCGCCCAAATTTCGTCCAACCAGCACATTCACACTTACAAAAAATATTACAAAAAATATATTGTTCGCAACGTCCAATTTCATCCAAAATTTCATTAACATTTTTAATCGTCATCCAAAATTGTGAATTTTGTTTCTTGGGCTGAAATACAAAATTTATCAACTTCATTAGTTTTTCAGTTAATATTATTGCAATAAGTCGATGCTATTGCTGGTCGAGACCTCAGCTTGTGGTTGTAATCGAGCCTCAGCAGCTGCATCGACTTCAAATGGATTTATGGACTCTTCGAATGGATTTGACGGCGACATCGGAGTCATGGCTGGAGTAACTGAGACCTGTCAAAATTTGTACGGGGTGGTCCAGAAAAAAAAACTTTGCAACTGCATGTCATGCGGTTTTCAGCAAAACGTACAGAAAGAAATTGCTTACATGATAAAGGCCAGTGCCTGGGTATGGCAAACCACATGAATCTGTGACTTACAGTTGCAAAATTATGGTGCAGTAAAATCTGCGCTGTTTTCTCTAGACCACTCTGTATTTATCATAAGTTAATCACACAAATGATAGTCTAATGGCAATAACTAATACAAATAAAATTACTAGCAAGCAAAAAATTCAAGTAATAACATAACAGTAGCAGCAAACAGTAGCTAAATGTATGGATAAGCAACTGGGTGGTCAGCTGTTCTATCTCTCATGTAACAGCAAAGCTCTGTGTTAGGACTCCAGCATGCACTACGAACTAATTTATCTTAGTCATAACTTATTCAACACGTTGGCTAAGAATTGCTTTAGCATCTACCAAAAAAGCAACAGTCTTGACTCTTGAAATCTTCAGATCAAAATCAACAAATTTATACAAACAGTCAGTACCTTCTCATATCATATGTTTATCAGACTCAGCCAGCTATTCTCTAAAAATTTTCACAAAAATCTTTGGAGACTGATAAGAGTGGAATATTTCTTTATTTTTCTGGTGCCCACTGCCCAACCGACAATGTCAGATCATTAAAGGCACCTGTAGACCATATAATAATAAATGTAAAATGTACATTTATTAGAATAATTTTTTTGCCACATAGTACAACAAATTCGATCTCAAATGATATAGTATGAGTCAAGAAAAACACGCTGCCAAACTATTGTCCACTAACTGATCAATTATCAATTTACTGTTTCACTCGTATACTCCATAGAAAATCTGCGATAAAACTGTCACACTTTAATTGCATTTTAAGCTGACGCTGTAAATCAAAGTTGCTGCAGATATAAAAGTAAACAAAAAAAACTCACTTTGTCGGCAACGAGCGTGCGTCCACTGAATCGACGCGTGCAGAGCGTCTCGAAGTTGGCTGAACGTTCGATGGCAAACAGCAGCAGCTTGACATCGATGTCTGACACACGCTTTGCCATCAGTCGACTCAGCTCCTGACTGCAGATAACATCACACTAACCACTTACACTCCGATCACTTCTTCCACAGACCCCTTTTCCAGAAAGGGTTCGACTTGGGATATGACGGAACACTGCAAGCTCCCCCAGTTCCAAAATATGTTTCGGAAAAACGTATTTTAAGCATTATGAGCTTGAAAATCGCATATGATGCTTTTTGATATTTTTACGAATCATTTCCTGGTTTCAGCTGACGAAGGGCTTTCTCTTACAGCCCAATCATGATCACTGATCGTTCTTCTTGCATAGGCACGCAGTCAGACCTTTTCAGACGGGGGTTCAACTTCAGATTTGAAGAAGCACCGTAATCTCCCTCAAGCTCCCAATATGGTCTGGGAAAACCTATTTTTATGCATTTGAAATTAAAATTGCATCTGGTGGTGATGCTTTTCGTTATTTTTATGCATTTTCTGGTCTCAGCTGACGAAGAAATTTGATCAAACCATCTTCTCTATGGGCCTGTTCAACAAATAAGTAAGTAAATAAGTAAGCAAATCTATCTAGTGCACAATGTTGATGAAAAAACCCGCCAAATCTGAGATGCAAAAATTACACTAAAACAGCCTAAAAACAAGTTATATAGTAAAATGTTCTTTCTTTTCATTTGGCACTGAAAACAGCATAAAAAGGCAACTGCAAATGCCTAAAGACATTCTTATTTGTGCTACATTAGTGCGACCACAGCATTAAAAATTTCGTTAACGCTGACAAACATTCTAAAAACATAAACAGTGACCAACAAAGTAGCTCACTTACCGCGTGATTTCACAGAACTCGACGCAGATTCGCTCACTGACTTCCCACGATGGTGGAAACATTCGGCCGAATTTCTCCTCAAACTCCACCAGGGTGCGCTTGAGCCATGCATAGCGATGATCGATCTTATTGAGCCAAGCCGTCTGTGACACAGCATCCAAACATCTGGTTAAATTCTTAACAATCAGCCGACTGAGTTCACATCAATAGTTTGATAATCTGCACCATTCTGTATTATATTCTATTACAACTTTAAACGATTTAGCCAGGTGGAAAAAAATCGGAAAGACTTTCGAATAATACTAACAAAATTAACAGCTTATCTACCTAAGATATAGACACCAAATGTATAAAAAGAGTAATAACTATTATTCTTTAAAACCTAGAATGCAAGATAACTGAATGTAGAATTGCACAACAAATGATGTGCTAATCTTACAAATGGTAATGTGGCTGCCCAAACAAAAAACACATTCCATCTAAGCACCCATAAGATTTCCAAATATCAACACACTGGAATAATCTTGCTACCCCTCGGTGCTTTGTCTGGTGGGTAACAGAAAAACATGGGGTTTGCAAAACATCACTATTATAACAATTTCAAAAGTTTGCTTTTAAAAACTCAGCTAAAATTAGACTTTATCTAGGAAAATCAATCCAAACTAGCAATATTTGCGTTTAGTTACAAACAGCAAAGCAAACCTCCTGATCTTCAGCAAACAGAACAAGGTATTCCGACAGCTGCAGCCTGACGAACCACGTCAGAAGATCTTTCTTAACTTTTGAGTCGAGCACATTGACCACAAAGCATGCTTCAGCCAACTGAGCCTGATTCACCTGCCCATACTGTAACGCAATCATCTGTCATGTTACTGCACAAAATTGACATTACGTGATCCATGCTATTATCTGGGAAAATTACAATCTACAATCTACCAATCATTGCATATAAAATTTTAATTAAAGCTTTCAAATTAACGCATCACTTAATGCGTTAATAAATTAAAGCGCATTAAAAAATTAACGTGTGTTAAAAAAGTTAATGCGCCTGCGTAAATGTATATAATTTACTAAATTCTGTGATACAAAAGTTCCAATATTCCGTAAAACTGCTGTCATTTGACAATCGAATGAATTCAAGTAACTAAACTGTAGTTGCCGTATCATCACCACTGTAAATAAATAATGATTTAGATGACAGGCTAATAGATTTCTATGCTAGCGATGATGAAAGTTATTGTTAAAAATGTGTTTTTATTTGCTTTCTAACTTTCTATATTTTACAGGTGAGGCCACTAAATGTCGTGGGATCCGGGGTAACTTACCCCTACTCTCTCTCTTGATGGGCCTGGATGCGTTAATAAGGCGTTAATTAATGTGTTTAAAAAATTAACGCAGTGCGTTAAAAAAATTAATGCTTCGACAGCTCTAATTTAAATTGGCACCATGGCTATCAGCATCCATGATTGCCTACCATTACAGATTCGTACAATGTTCATGACAAACTGTTCTGACTATATGCAAGGCACTGGTGTTCGCATGCATTCCAGTTACATAACAGTGTAGATTGGCTCAGCTGCTCGGCACATTTAGCTTTAGAGTTCTGTTTTACCAAGGTTCAAATTGATGCTGTGTAATTAGTTGTTTGACACAATGTAATAAAATTAATCCAAAAACAGAATTACAAACTGGCCATAATGAATGTTAGCTTTCGGCACAGTCTCCGCAGCGACAGGTCAGCACGTCTGAAGTAGTAATGATGCAATATATCCAAAATATCGATATATCGTTTTCAATATCGCTATATTGTATCGTACCATATGGTAGAAAAAATATTGAAATTTTCGATATATCGCGGTATCTTTTATATATCACGATACTTTCAACATATCGTGATACTTTGCACCATAGTTTTTACATTTTTATTACTGCATTACCAAAATAACGAAAATAAATAGAGAAAACGACAAACTAACCGAAGCAAACTAACTATGGTGTCATAATTTAACGACACTTATGACAGTCTATAGTTCATTTTTAAGTTCACTGAGACATTTTACTATCTACGTAGAGCAAACTGCCTTGCTGAACATTCACGTCTTGTTCTCGTGCTTGTATAAAATTAACATATTTATCATTTTTAAAATATCGATATCGATATTGATATCGCGATATTTTTCAATATCGTATCGATATCGTATCGAAATTGAAATCCTGATATCAAATCATCACTAGTTTCGACTGACTGATAATGCTGAGCTATGATAGCAATGACAAACACAGAAACATCATAAATTTAATTACAATTATGTCAAATTAATGTGATATATGTAGCAAAAATGTCACATCAAAAGCACAAATAAAGTATAAGGCATCTACTACATAATATTCAGACAATGTGACTGACCGGAAATTTCACAATTAGTAACTCACATAAAAATTTCAACTAAACAGAAATTATTGTCAGAAATAATGCAGGAAAGCCACAACAACCTCACCTTTGCATTGACACCTTGAAATGATTCTTCGAAGTCGGCTTTAATCTGCTGTGCCAACTCCATCTTGATCACACCAACCCTGCATTGCAAAATAAAAATACACTGTAATTACTCTCATTAGCAAATAGAGCAATACTTGAAAAATTATCACTGCACGCATATTTTATCGTATTTTTACGCAACATATTTTAAGCAATTTAGCAGCGGCATGTATTATCTTATGTTGAAAAAGTACACGGTAAATATACATCAAAGTTCAGCTAATAGTTCTAATAGTTCGATTTTCAATTGATCAACAGTTGAAACAAGAAATCTGAGCTAATGCTCACCAGACGCATGACAGCCTATAGCAGATTTTGTTCGCAAACTGTCAGTCTTATCTCCAGCCATTTCGTCGTGACTTTTAAGGGAATACCACTTTGATGCCCCCATGCTCAGATTTCCTTGAACCTAGAAAATCGAGACTTGGACCACCAAAATCTACGTTTAATGCTAAAAATTTCATACGCAGCTTATCCATGTCTATCTCAATTGGTCTAGGTGCAATTCGCTTTTGAAATGTATCTCGTAGCCCGAAGTCACCAAAAAATCCATAAAAACTCATATTCTAGCGTTCAAGGTCATCCAAAGTCAATGAGTTCAGTGGCAATCGAGAGCCAGTGTACGACTTCCTATTAGTGATTAATAGTAACCTAGGCCCTATCTCGCACCGTTATTGAGATACATCGACTTATTGGCTAAAAATCGCAATTTTTCCCAACCATCTATTTAATAGTGCCCTCGTTTGAGGTGACCCTCTTTGAATTTATGGAAGAACTTTACGGTTCCTGAAACTATAGTCTTCCAGGCAGCAGATGGTGAAGATATGATGATCCTAGCTTGCACCGTTTTTGACTGATCCACCCGTGTGACAGACAAATGGACAGATGAACAGACAGATAAACAGAATTGCGATGGCTAAGATGCGCCGAAAGCAGTAGGTGCTTTTGTGCGTAAAAATTATTTGACTGTCAAACAGTTGGTGCAGGCCAATTGTTGGTCATTTTTTTGTTAATTTGTGCACCAGTGTATTTGCTTTGATGGATTGTTTACATAACCATCCAAATTACCACAAATTATCTTACAAAAAGTCTGCTACATGAACTGCTTTTTACTGAATTAGTTATTTATGCAAAAATATTGATAAGAACAATCACACTGTAAATGCTATGTGACATATAAATTATGCTTACTTATCACTGAGTTCTCCAATCTGAGGAATAGTTTTATACTTCTGAAACTGGTCCAGGACATTGATGACACCTTCCAATAGATTTGCTATCTCTCCATATTGGCGTCTTCGCATCAGCGACCTGCCACAGAATGCTACGCAAATTAGACTAATAACAAACTAAAAAGCAGTCATAGCCCGCAGGTACCTCCGCCAAGGCAATGTTGTTCGCCAGGTGGCATCACCATATTCGCTTTGCCAGTGGTTCCCTTATGCTCCCTTTAACGCAATGGTAACGAAAATTTCAAAGTGATCCAGAATCCAGGATTCCTGCCGGATCACCCCCAAAATTGAATCACTGTTAGTTTGTGCCATGCCTGACATACCATCAAAATTTCAGAAAGACCCATCCATAACTTTTTGAGTTATCTTGCTAACACACAGACAAACAGACAAAAACCGGCAAAAACATTACCTCCTTAGCGGAGGTAATTACAGATAACCAATACGACCCACTAAACTTTACAGAACGTTGGCTGCTTTGCCTGGCCTAAGGTGGCAGGATACTTGCTACTGAACTGTTTGTAAATGAAAATGTTTAATCTCATCACGAGTCTGCCATATTAAACACAAATGGTCCCAGCGAATACAATGAAAAAGATAACAGCTAATGTTAACAAAAGCAGCATTAAAACACAATCAATCTCACTAGTAGCGACAATGAATGGCCAGTGGCTTACTTTGGTGCTTAACATTGGGCACAATCATCAATTTTATCTACATTTGTTCACATGGGACAGGCAGCCATCTGTGAGTAAGTAAATCATCCCAACAGATATCCAATCATTGACAATGATTGAGCCTTCTACACTCTATATGCGATAAGTATTAGTTTTTGGGCTCAGCAGTAAAAACATGACAATAATTGTGTGGACACAGAAGCTATATAATGTAGACTAATGACCAAAAAATGGCTTGGAATAAACATAAGTGGCAACATGTCACTTGTCTGCATTCAGCAGATATACTGGCTATGTCATAATCATAGCACCTGCAAAAACAAAGTTCTAATAACTTAACTACTGAGTATTTATTTCAGACAAACAACTTACTCAAGAGAATCAACTCCTCCCACCAACATGTGCAAGTGATTCAGGGTTGTAATTGACGACGTCAGATTTCTCTTAGCATGATCGAGCTGCTTAATATCACGTGTAATTTCTTTCACCTAAACAGTTACACATGCCACTTGTCATTCGCTGATATAATGTCAAAGACAGTGCAGAAAGCAAAAATACATAACAACCACCATACTAGAACTAAAATAGTTTCTTGGTGTTATAATCTACAGCATAATAAATTGTTTTTAAAAAAACTTCTCATCGCCTGTAGCATGGTGGCAATAAGTGCCAAACATGCTTTTATTTTACACATATACATTACAGCACAGTCAAACACAAACAAAGAAGCATAGGTTACTGCTAACTTGCTAGGTGGTGGAAAAATACGAGAAAAAAGAATAAAAATAAAATAATTACAAGCGGCACCTGAATGTATTTAACTGAGAGTGTAACAGCACAGCAACATTGCATGACCATTATTTACCTGTTGATCAATAAAATATAATTTTTGTTAACAACAAACTGTACTGAAGATACAACAACTTCACAGATACAACTCAGCATACCATGGCTTCAGACTTCTCAGCTTTATCCTTAATATCCCTTATTTTTGTAAACAGCTGAAGTATAGCATTCTGTGCTTCTTCAAGTGAATGTCGGCCATCTTCACCAACATTAGTTTGACCACGTATTACGACTCTAACATCTTCGTCCAGTCGCCTGATGTCATAACACAGCAAAATATGATAAAATACAAGTCAGCTCAATAAACTAATGACAACTCTAATAAACAAATAAAAATAAAAACAATATGAATGATAATAGCACTGCAAAAGCTGCTAGGCACAAAATATACATGATCTAGTCTGGTAATATCATGACTCTAAAACTACTCACTTTATTTTGTAGCGAATTCGATTAACAACTTCATCTATGTTGGCCAGTGACTGTTCGGTTGGAAAAAGACTGTTAATATATGCCACAGCATCAAAATCAGGATGATCCAAAGCATCAGAAGATGGAATGACCTACAAATACCAGACAAGCATCATTTTTAAACAAATGATTAATGATAAACAAATTACAAAAAAGTATAATGATTAATGGTGCATCTATTTACAAGGTAACTTGCACTTCTGCTGTACTGTAACAAGTCTATATCAAAGCCACGTTGCCAGACTTGTAAATGACGTCCCTTTTGCAAAGGCCAAAATGGTAACCAGTTATATGAGAGTCTCTAGACGAGGCATGCTCAAGGTCGACCTTCCAGTTCCATCACCTAAATTCATCAGATCTGTTAAGTTAAGTGAACACATGAATTCCAGTGACCGATGCTCTGGAGCCAGCAAAAGACAAATCATCCTGGCAACAAATGGCAACAGCGGTATTGTATGGCTGAACGCTTTGCATCATAATGATAATGAAATAAAAAAAAGTTTAGACAAGTGCAAGATAATTTACCGTCCTAGAATGGGCGTCACGAACTATTGCAATGAGAGCACCAACCCCAAATACATGATCAGATCAGATCGATAAACCTAACCCTAACCTTCACTTAGACCCTAACCCCCCAACCCTAGCTCTACGTCTAATAAACAGTACATGATCTGACCATATTTGATGCCGGAGCGGTGTTACGTGACAACAACATAAGACTAGACTGTTTTGTATTCATTTCAATTTGTACTGGTGTGTGGGTGAGATGAAACACTGTACCAGCAGCACCAGCAGCAAATTACCACATTATCACTTACTACAATCTTAACCTTGACCCTAACCCTGATTCTAACCCTAACCCAATCCCTAACCCTAACTGGTATGACAAAACATTAGCATTTTTAAGCAAAAAAAATGTGTGGGTTAGGGCATGGGTGTGACGAAACACCGCACCGGCAGCACCGACCGCACCGGCAGCAAAGCATAGTGTTATTGACCGTGCGCATCCACAGTCCAAGTAAAAAATTTTATTCATCGTGCGAGCATGCAACCTCACACTGTCTGTCCATTGAAGCTTCCTGGTTAATTTATGTGCGTGTGCACGGTCTGAACTTCAGAAGTGGATTGTATGGCATCTTTGGTGGTGTTGAGTGGACGACACCTTGGATGGTTCCTTTGGCGGCAGGTTTTGTCGTTGTAAAGGTCGACATTAATCGAAATTGAATATCAGGTTACCACTAAGTGAACCAAAAAGTTATTAGGGGCCTCACCATATGCACCATTCAGTTAAACTGCGGTTCTTTATTGCCAATAGGCTTAATGCTGAACTGCACTCTCATATGTGCTATAGTGCTGCAAAGAAGCTGATTAGTAAAGCGTGTGCGATCTGCGCACGGTAAATAACACTTTGTGACTGCTACCGACCGTGCGTGCGCATGGTGAATATAATTACTGGGCAGCAAATTACCGCAAATTAGACGCTAGGGCAAACGTTAGCGCTAAGGTTGAGGTTAGCATTAATGCAATAATTTGCTGCCCATGCGGTCGGTGCTGTTGGTGTGGTGTATCGTTTCGCCCCTGGTGTGTCAGAAACTGCACTCCACCGCAATGCCACGCCCACTTCAACAATATTTTGCACGCACTTATCTAGTACCTGATCTATAGCTTCCTGAACTTCGGGAGAAAACGAAAAAACTGTCCGAAAACTGTCATCTTCAATTATGTCTTCTTCGTCTAAGTTAGCCATTAAATTCGATATTAAATACCAATATCAAAAAAATAAATAAAATCAAAACGTAAACATTTACGAAGCAAGACTAGCATAAAGCAAAGACGACGCGAGCACGGCATTAATACGGAATTAGCGGGCCGCAAACTGTAAAATCAGTACAACTGATCCACATCACCCGTGCGTCGTGTGGCCGTGCGTAACGTAGACTATGCTTTCACATAAGTAATCACTTACAGGGCCGTGATTATTGCTGATAGACTTTTCGGGATAAAATGTGATTCACCCTAACCAAAACGGTAGTTTTGCAACTTCAACATTCTTGTTACCAGAGCCAGTAGGTCATTTTACGTTTATATCCCATGTTTTCGATAGGTCTAATGTGCTCGTATCAACTGCTTTTAGCTGTACTAGCTACAGACAGAACTGATAGAATCATGCCTATCTGTGTTATTATTGACAACAGCTAGTACGTATTGTGTACCTATTAAACAAGAAATGTAATAAGGACTACAAATATCTGGTTAAGAATGTTTTACTTCACAATCAAATGTAGCGACTAGTTTCACAGCACTCTGACCTAAAGTTAAACTCGCCTGTTGATCATGAATGCACAATTCACCTGCATTCGGTGATCACTAACACTGTGCAATCAGATCACATATGGCAGGTGATGCTCTGTAGCAATTAACCCTTTAAGCTTTAACAGTTTGCTTTCTGAAATACCAAAGTCATTTGACACAAATCGGCTCACATCAAAAAAAATATCAGATCAATTCCAAGAAGTTAAAACTAGAAAAAAACTAAAAATGATGTGCATGCGTTAGCTACTGCACGCTGGACTGCGATATCAGCATAAAATATAATCATAAGTTGTACACGTCATCGCTCAAACAAGACCGAGATCACGATGCAAACTTTGGCATCAAGCTTCTTACAACGATGACAGAAGAGATGTTACTTGTGTCCCTTAGCACCAGTAATGCCAGGCCAGGCCAGGCACAGCAGGTACAAGACCAAGGCCAAAACAAAAACTTTGGCTTTACTGCCAATACCGGTGGCAGATCCAGGCGGGTGGCCACCCCTCCCACTTAATGACTGGATGCATCTTAAAACATATGAAAATTTTGCCAGAAAATGTATTATTTTTGCATATAATTTTCCAAAAAATTTCTGGAGAGGGGGCACAGCTCCCTCCCCAAACTCCACCTCGTATCCTTCCACCCCCCCTATTCAGAATTTCTAGATCCATCACTGGCCAATACAGGTAATTAAACTAAAACGACTCTACTAAGTAATGTTGGCCAACTGTTTTTCTGGGCACGTAAAGTGGCACAACATGGCTATGATTCATGTTGTTTTATGCAGAAAATTTACAGAATAATATTGTTGAAGAAAACTACAGGGTGCGGCAAAAAAGTGGACCCCTAAAGTTTTTCGCCGTTTTCTCAGCAACTGTTTGGGATTTTTTTGCCGCACCCTGTATGTCAAACCCTGTATGTCACACTATCAGGCGCTACAGTGTAGGCATCTATCTTAAAGTTAAGGCCAAATTATGGTCCTAATAACCAATATCACAGCAGCAAAAAATTCTGCAACACTAAATGAATAATGGCAATACAATGCACATTATTATATACAGTAAACGTTGTTTCCACATGGTGCTCGTCACATTGGAAAGATTCGTATAAAAGCTCAACTCAAACAAAAGATAGAGTGCAATCAAACAGCAGTACAACCTCCATTAAAATACCACCCGAAATAGATTTTTAAAAATACCAGCATCTGCTTTATTACAATGAAGAATGAAGACTCCATATCAAGACAAATCGTACAGGGTGCAAAAATAAACACTACCAGATATGTAAAAACAAATCGAGCAAAAATCCTAGCATCCAGCGATTTAAAATAAATAAATCAGCGAAGTGTACACAAAACTATGTTGACACCAGAATTGCAGCAGATTGTCTGAGCTGCAAAAAATTTGCAGATATTCGAAGTGTTATAACTTACCGTCACAACCCTCCCGTAGTTTGCAGCCCGACATCAGTTTAGGTTTGTTAACATCCAACCATTCACAATACAAATTAATGACACTCAAACACACATGTGCCACACGTATCACATCCATTCGCAGAAACTGCACCAAACATATTCAAAATTTGCATTTTAAAACGTTACAAGTCACATTTACAGCAACAAAACTAAATACTTCAGAGCAGAACGCATATACATTAATGCACAAAAATGTCACCAGTACGGTAACAGCTGGCCAATGACACAACAGTATTCGATAAAATAATCTGCCAACACATAAGCGAGGCCATCATCGTACATAAGACAACTGTTCACATGACCCCTGCCATGTAAGACAAGCAACAAACCGAACACGGACAGAATGCACGTATTGCTTTTAATAAACGTAAAATATTTTGTACAACGTCATAAAAAACAAAGTGGATGATGTCTTCTCTGCTGAACAAGAAGCAACCTATGAGATGACACTCGAAAAAAACTAACAACAGCAGAATGGGGTCGTCCATAACGACGTCACGTGCCGAGGGGGAGAGGGTTCACAATATTGTGACAATGTGTGACGTAGGGGAGAAAGAGGGGGGGGTGAAAAGTGGCAAGATGCCATGCATCTGCGGCAAGGCCTGGACAGAGAGTCGTGGATGATAGCGTTATACAGGACTCCATGGTACAACACGCATGCCGCAAGCGACGGCAAATGATTTAGGCTTACTGCAGCCGGTGTCCTCAACCACGGCCTCTGGCACAGATGGCTGTGCCCCATCAAATGTGTCAAATCATACAAAAAATTTGCGTCGTGTTTGAAACTCATATAGATCTGTAGGATACACTACTGAATGCAAGGAGGGGAAGGGGTTAGAAGTTTATGACGTCGTATTTGCAGGGGGTGCAGAGCAGCATGACAAAACGTGACGAAGGAGTGAGGGGGGTTATTATTTCTCTAAAATTTTCCAATGTCATTTATGGATCAGAGCAAAAAACTTTAACAGTTTACAAACCTATGTAAGGGCGATATGAGTCAAAACTCGAAAACAGCAAAAACGGTTTTGGGGCGATATTATCGCATGTTGAATTGCAGACCGGCCCTTACAAGACTAGCCATCCTAAATACTTGAAAAATATTACTGTAGGCCTATATCCTAAAAAAAATTTCGTTGTAGATACTTCTACTTAACTGACACAAAATAAATGGGAAGCTAAGCTAAGTGAAACCTGTTTTCACCTGCTGACTCATATCGCCCTTACACAGCTTTGTAAACTGTGAAAGGCGCTTGTCAGAATACATAAGCCTATATCTATTATGTAAGTTCTTACTCAATGTAATTTAACGTACAGTGAATTTGAAAGCTAAGATAATAATATTTCAATTTTTTCTTTCTTAACAGCAATGGCTTATATACTGTATAGCTATAATTTGCTGTAACTGGCACGCTGCCAGCGCTGCAGCTGGTGACGTCACAGGCAATGCATAATTTGCTGCTGGCCTACTGACGTCATAGTCACTATGACGTCACGCCATTGAGCGCACACGCAGACAGAATGATAGACTAAAATTCAGACATGCCTGGACGTGTCTTTCTACCACGGGCATTAGCATTCACTGCAATATACGTGGCATCAGCACGGACTGGTGTACAACATTGTTTCACTTGCGACTACTGTTTTTGTATTTTTATTTCAAGTATTTAGAATGGCTAGTCTTGTAAGGGCCAGTCTGGAATTCAACACACGATAATATCGCTCCAAAACCATTTTTGCTGTTTTCGAGTTTTGACTCATATCACCCTTACATAGGTCTGTGAACTGTTAGAAAGTTTTTTGCTCGGATTTTTGCAGTTTTTTAGTCGAATTTTGTCAACATTTTTGGTATTTGATTTTATGACAATAAATTTATTTACAGTTTTCGGAATACCTACGGATGGGTAAAGAAAGTTGGTGCAAGGAAAAAATTATGTGTGATGTAACAATGTCTGCAGCAGCCAATTTTGTCTTTAAATAAGAATGGCTAGTTGCCATGGCAACAGGGGTCGTCATGGGAGAAATTCAAATGACAACATTGAATAGACTGAGCCCGAAAATAGGGGGTAGGGGCAAACAGCGCACAATTATCTTTTACGGGGGCCGAGTTATAGTCAATTTCATTCCAAAATTTGTTGCCATGGCAATGGGGGTCGGCAGGGTAGAAATGTAAGTGACACCATTGAATAGCCCATGTCCTAAAATAGGGGGGGTAGGTGCAAACAGAGTGCAATTATCTTTTAAGGGGGCCGAGTTATCCTGCTTCAAGATCTCTATTGGCTGTAATACAAAATTTTCAACTTTTGAATGGTGGCTATGGCAACAGGGGTTGTAAGATTGTTAGAGGGTAAATTTAAATGACACCATTAGACTGCCTGACCCTGGAAATGGGGGATAGGTAAACACAGCGCACAATTATCTTGTAGGGGGATCGAGTTATACCGCTATGAAGTGCCCATAAGCTGTAATGCAAATGTTCAAAAATTGTTTAAAATAGGGGCATAGAAAGGGATAAATTTTAAAAATTTTAATTGAAACCATATAAGGAATGTGTCCAGCGTCAGGTCGCTTCATTTGAGCCATTAGTGGCGTCGGTTGGTCCAACGGGCTGGTCTGTAGCCGCGCGCAAGGAAAAGAAAGAAAAAAATAGATGCCTAATGGCAAATTTCGTGCATGCGCAGCCACGCCCCCTTTATTGTTACCAAGCTTTGCATGTGGGGTCGGGTGGGCAATGTGATCACTGATGCCAAGTTTTATGGAAATCGGTTACAGAGTTTTAAAGTTACAGGACCCCCCCAAATGCCATTTCCTATACTTAATATTCATCGCCCTTACAACAGTGTCAGCACTACTGTGCTGCACTGTGATGACCCGAATTAAAAGATGCACGGTGTCAATGTGGCGAGGAAGTCGAAGCTGGACTACTGGAAGAATGCAATGACCTAATGACTTCGCGTAGCCGCTGGAAAGTCCCGGTTGCATTCGGCAGATTCTCGTACAGAATGTGATCCGACACGCCGACGGCAAAGAGACTTCGGTCCGGCAACGATTTCACAGCACCAGCGTAAGGAGTGCTGCCATCAGCTTCAGCATCGCCGGCAGCTTCAATGGGAGTGCCAAGGCTGAAGCCTACAGAGCCACATTTACTCACAGGCGTCATCAGTACCGGTGCGGCCGATAACGACTCGCCATCACTGGTGGAGTCGAGCACGTGCTGCTCAGGACTGGCACTGGCCGGCAACTGGCTGACAGGTGAAGCCGTGTAGTCGGCATAGTTTGTAGCTGTCGGAGTGGCGGATACGTTTTCTTCAATGCCGTAATGTGGCACTGCAAAACGCACAACACATAAATTTTAACATACACGAGCAACTAAACCAGTGACTCGAGTTTTATTTATGCACAAGCTGGTACGCAATGTGACTGGTGACGATGCAACCTGTGCAGCTACGGTGAACATGTTTACAGATACACAGATGCACATACAGAACAGGGTTCCTACAGGTTTTCTGGAGCAAAATTCCCCGACTTTTCCAGTCATGGAATGACAATTTCTCTGACATTATCAAAACAAAAACCCTATCGCACAAATGTAATAAATGGTATTAAGTAATGAAACAGTATTAATAGAGCAATATGCAAATGACAGAAGCCTTGGTCGGGGGGTCAGTGGGGCAAAGCCTCCCCAAAGCTGAAACACATCTAGCTTTTGAACGTTCAATGGAAGCCACAAATTTGCCTGCTTTTTAATATTTGGAGATGCAAAAAGTCGCAGTTATCTGCAGTCTGCATGATCCAAGATCATTTTCCCCGACTTTTCAAAAATAATATTTTTCCCTGACATTTCCCCGACAACACAAATTCCGACATTTTCCAGTTTTCCCTGACCTGTGGGAACCCTGACAGAAACCCTGGTGTGCAATTTCAAAAGCTTACTTAGCTTGTGCATCGCCAGCCAGTTATACATTACGATTAAACACACGTTAAGTCACTCACTGCAATAGTGAAAAATCACAAGTGTGGGAAAATCAGATGTGACTGCACAAAGGCACAACAGTACATAGTACAGGGTGTGCCAAAAAAAGTGACCCAACTTGTTTTTGTCAGAACTTCGTCAAATCTGCACCAAATTTGATAATTTTTGGCACACATATAGCCAGGACAATAAAATTATGTAAGCTATACTCACTGTCCACCTCACTTAATTTACATCAATGCACTACCGTGCAAAACGCAGGTGCTCCAAATTGTTGCGTAATGCTGCATTGTTGTCTTCGTAAAAGTCTTAACGACTTAATTAAGTACAGAATAAACTAAAATGTGATTTATTCAGCAAAATTATAAGTCTGTGTAACAATTTGCTTTCACCTTATCAGAATTCATGCCCAAAGTGTACGCATTGGCTTAAACGTGATGCCACAGTTGACAACAGCAATAACAATCAACTGATCAAACTGTACAGCACTCATTCATGGATAAGATGTGTCAGCTATTTTGTTGTCTGCTGTTTTCAGCATAAAATATTTAATACCACAAAATTATAACATCACATGGCACTCTCTGTCAAAATGATAACAAAAAAGTGAGCAATCTGATACTGAAAATCACCACGTAATGTAACAATTTGGAGCATATGCATTTTACACGGTAGTGCATCGACATAAATTATGTGAGGTAGACATTGAGTGTATCTTACATAATTCTATCATCTTGGCTATCTGTGTGCCAAAAATTATCATATATGGTACAGATTTGACAAAGTTCTGACAAAAAAAGTTGGGTCATTTTTTGGCACACCTTGTAGATTTAAGCCTATTATAAAGTGTACCAGTGGTAACAGTCAAGTCAAAAATGACTATCATAGTCAACATTTCAATATCAATATCGTAAAATAAATTTAATTCCACAGTGCACTAAGCTGAGGCACATTTAACCTTAAATCAACAAACACGCACCAACACTCTCATTTTCCATGGCAGTCTTACTTCATTCAATGCGCACCAGAATTGTTAAAGGACATTTCTACACCCTTGATGACTTTTTTGCCTACCAACAGTAATAAACTAAAAGAAAAAATGTATAAATAAAACATTCCGGTAGCCATGCTACATATAACGTGTGTGTTAAACTGAAACAGCCACTGTAAACTGTAGGTAAAGCATTACTAGGTCAACTCAGCCTTCCATCCCTCCAGGGTAGGTAAATTGAGTACCGGCCTATCTGGCTGGGTTTAAGGTGGGATACGTTCACCTGTGTTGGGTGGCATGCAACACTGTGTGATCCCATATGGCAGGTGACGCTCCACAGCTCTGGAATGGGCTTTCATTAAGAGCTATAAAACTACCTCTAACCTTTACTTACCAGACTCATCAAGATCCATGTCTTCTGCATTGGTCTCAAGCCTTGCTTGTTTCTGATAGCCACTAGAGTTGTCCATGTTGCTACTGTGCTGTCTCTTTGTGCCACAAACCACAACGAATCCCTGCAAAAACACACGGATGTGCTCCAATGATCACTGGCAAGCGAGGACTGAAAAATGTCGAGTCAATTTTCGAGACACAATGTATGACGCATCAAAACTCAACAATACATCAACAATATTACTTGACTATTTTTTAGCTGAAAATAGTCGAGTTGCAACACTCAGATAGGGTTAGGGTTAACATTAGAGTGAGTAATGTATAGGGTTATGATTAAGATTCGAGTTAAAACTCGAAACTCCACCTGACAAAGTTTGCCAAATGTTTCAGACTGCATTTGCTGCAAATGACAACCAAACATCAAGATTCACGAAGTAGAAAAGCTGTTCTAGTGTCGTGGCCAAGAGTCAAGACAGTCTGTGAACAGTAACCCTTCTCAGTACTAATGCAGCTTAACGCAGAGCAACGTTGTTGACATGCATAACATTGCCTCTCAGCCAAATCAACGTCACTAATGAGAACTCAAGAAAAACAAGAAATACTTTAGATTGTAACCAATCTAACGTACACTCCATGCACATACTAAACGCTGATACTACTAATACTACTACTACAGTATTGCTACTGCTACAACTGCAACTAAAGATCCAAGACATATCTTTAACAAAAGCCGAGTTATAGCCCATTTTGTCCCAAATTTTGTTGCCATGGCAACGTGGCTTGGTTGGCAAAAAAATTGGTTTGCAGAGTTCGATGGCCCATCCCCGAAAACCCCCTATAGATGCAAAAATCTTGCAGATATCTCTCACAGAAGCCAAGTTATAGCCCATTTCATCCCAATTTTCATTGCCATGGCAACGGGGGTCAGTGGAGGAAAAATGTGGTTAGCACTGATCGACGTCCCATCCATGAAACCCCCCCCCTATAGACGAATTGAGACATGGCCATTTGAAGATCTTCCAGAAAGGCTATTCCAAGAACAGTGGTCGGTCACTTGTCAATATTACACTGACTTTATATACTCCTACATTAGGAATGTAGCATGCGAGGAGTAAAATAAATAATATGTTATATGTGAAGATAGATGAGAATATCAAGCTCTTGGAAGTAACTTAAAAATTAATGCCCTAAAAACAATCACACAAGATGTTGAACCATGTTTAGTTAACATATCGACTGAAAATCTGCCAAAGTGCCACTGTCATTAACAAGACACAAACAGACCCTAAACAAATTTTCACATAACACTGTAGGTGCATCATTTTGTAATCATGGCAAGTCAAAAGCCAGTTCCATGCAAAAGCAGAGTTTCTAACTGAAACCTGACAGCATTAATGTGTCATACGCAAAGCAAACAGACTTATGTATGCATAGAGGTATCAGCATGCCTGAGATGTGAGACGTTCCTTCAATGCGTCCTTGCTATGACGCGGCTGCATGGGTGGCATGCGAAAACGTTCCCATTCCTGCAATGCGATCGACATCGACACACCACACCGGCAATCTTACTCAACTTCCGCAGTATACTGGCAACGGTTAAACAATTGCCTATCCTAAACTTCTACATGCTTGACAATCTTTTTCTTGTCCAAACAGAACTGCAGAATTTGTGGCTAAAAACCAAGCACATTAAGGGTTAATGTAACAATATGCACTGCATAAATTTACATTTTACTTACTTACTTTACTTACAATTTTGGCCGGCAAAATTAGCACTTTGAGCACCTATAATCTCACCTGTTAGAAATATGCAATGTATTCTGAAAAAATGCACCTTACTTTTTTTAACACACAATGCTGTTGACTATTCAGGGTAAAGTAAAAGGTAAAAGTAAAGGTTGTCAATTTGTATAGCTCATCATCACGAACACGCCTTTAATGCGCTTTTCATCACTAACCAAAGCCGCCGATCACACAGCCACCACGTGCAGCCTGCAGACACACGCTAGCCCAGCGGCCGACTATGCAGCCCCAGTCAGCTGTACCAAGGTCACCACCTTCCATAGCCCATATAATGGGTCACTACCATATAACCGACCCCGGAGGGATGGCAGGCTGAGTTGGCCTTGTTGGTTGGCTGATAGCGGACGCTTTACCCACAAAGTGGTCAAACAGCCATCCATCAGTCTAGCGCAAGATAGGGAAAGTTCGCCAACCAGGACCGACGTTCTAACCACTATGCTAAACCAAACATACAAACGTATCAAATGACAGTGTGCATGTATCGTGAAATGAAGCAACTGAATGCTGACACTGTTTGAAGTCCATCAAATTTTCTTCTAGCATTCTTATCAGTACAACATATAGTCACGTCTATTACTTACGTCAACAGTTCCAGGTGGAGTAGCAACATTAAATCCAGGATATTCGACTATTTTATCCATGTCATATGTTTCTGCGTTAAACACAACCAATGACAAATAATGCATTAAATTTTGCAGACATTGTTTCTCGCAAAATCATCTGATTGCGAGAACCTACAAAAGTAAATAAATCTTTGGTGAAAACTATCAAAAAACAGTCAACGTTTGTGGTCAACTGCCATGTTTACAAACTGTTAATAAATTCTGGCTTAAAAAACTGCAGGACTAAATAAAATGTACATTAATATACATTAGTACAGTTCAGTAATTGACATGCTGTAGTCCAGGCATGCTGAAGCCGAAAGTAGTGTAGCATAATATTGCCACAATAACACTTGTGTGTCACATGTGTGGTTTGGTAACAAGACAGACTGGTAACCGAAAGGTCTCTGAATCGACACGGGCCCAGAGCACTGTCAGGTAACAACCTTGGGCAAGTTGTACACATACATGTTCCTCTGTTCACCAAGCAGTATAATTTGGTACCAGGGGTCAAAGGGCGATGATGCCCCGTGGCTGGGAAGGTCTGGCATCACACTGGCCATCGTCACGAACTCAATGGTCTGCCCACCCACGGGCTCAGTAGCCATAGAAAGGAAGATGAGGATCCTGCCTACATCCCGAAGGGGCATGGCATGCTTTACCTTTTTTTTACAATAAAACAGTTGCATAAATAAAGAAACTGTCATCTGCTGTATGTGACAGTCTAGCAAACAGTTCACACGCCACATAACGGAAATGTGAACAACACTGGGAAAATAACCCTAGAACTGCTTGCCAAGCAAAAACTAGAATGAGACTAGTACTAGCACCAGTGTCCATACACCAGTTTCCCTCTTTGTATGATAAAAGTTTTTCGTGAAAACAGACAAACATGTATAGCATACTTTGACTCCGCAAACTGTAATGCCAACTGTTCTGGATTAAAACTTGTGACCTAGATAAAACTGCACAATCAGCCAATATAGCCAATAAACCTTTTGGGGCAGCATCTTCATTAACTTCACCATCCTCCAACATCTCACCATCATTGTTTATTTCTACAGCAATATAATGAACCATAATAAGTACAGATACAAAAGCTAAGCGAGCAGAGCTAGCAAGAAAAGTGTGCCATGTGCTAAATTAACAAGAGAACATGCTAAAGAATCAATGACATCAAAAAATTAGCGGTGCCAAAAATTGACGCACATGCATAAATTCTATAAAGCAAAAGTTCCAATATTAAATTAAACTGCGGATATTTGATGATCAACTAGTCGAGACAATTTTATATGTGTTGCCATTCCATCACTACTCAAATAGTTTTCAGTTTGATAAACTATTAAAACACACTTCAAATATTTTCTACGCTAGCAATGAGATCATTAATTTCTAGGCAAGTTCAACAGTAGTCGCATCTTGCAGATGAAATGTGTGTCGTTAATTGATGGCAACCTATAACACTGTCAAATTAATGCCTTAATTAGCGTGTTAACATGATGTTAAGAAGGTTAATGCATGCGATAACACTGTTGAGAAACTAATGAATGCCTTGATAGCACTAATAAAATATTATAAAAAATTGCACAAATACTACACCGCGGTCTATAAAAATGTGACGCTTTACTTTTGCCAATATGTTCGTCAATAATTGGTGAAGATATAAACAAAAGTAAAGTGGCACGTTTTTTATGGACCACCCTGTAAAATTTGCAACATTAAATAAATATTTCTGCTTCAGCGGCACACCTAGTCCGTGCTTTCCGAACATTGCGAGTCCCGACGTTTCCTGGCGAGCATTCAGCAGGTGTCCGGGTGGATATCCGAACATACGCATCTGGTAGATGTAAGGCGGCAGCTGGGTTGGCTCAATACCAAGCGCAGCACGCAGGTTGTCACTGAATGATCAACACGCAGCACACTTATGAAAGCACAATGCCACAATACCTGACATCTAACGCTACCTAACGATCCCAACTAGTGAGTTTTAGCAAGAACCGTGTACCCGTTCTCAGTTCCAAAAATTTATTACCCGGTTCCAAATGCGGGTAAAATTTGATATTCATTTTTGCACCAAATACTAAGAAAAATCAGCCCAAAAAATCATGCTTCTTGTGATCTTTGCGGCGAAGTTCTACACTGAAATGGAAGTTCAGCTTCATGCAATTTCGTTGATGGTCGTATGCATATTTGGTAATGTAAACACATTATTGACATATAATACAAAGAAACTAGATTTGTAAAAAAATACTTATTAATTGGGGTATGTACACATCATAGAAGTGTTTTTCCTCATTTACATGAAAGATGAAACCGGGTCCTAAAAACAGGTAATGCTGCAAATCAGTAATCTCAACTTCAAGCACAACACAGACAATAATTCATTTTACAGAAAGCGCTTAATAAAACATATAAAAATATATACACACAGAGAAATATATACGCAGAATAAAACTAAAAGTACACTAAAAACTTTTTCTTTTTAATGTTAGCAAACAGACTGACTAAGGGCGCGTTGCACCAACGTCGTTCAACTTTGAACCCGGGTCAAATCTGAATTTAAACCTAGTTCAGCCGTAAATTGCGTTGCACCAAAGCGGTTCAAGCGTTAATCTCCGTTCAATTCTGAACTGCCATCAGACCACCAATCAAATTTTGATTTCGGTTCAACTCACGGTTACGCATGTGCACTAGGCAACAAATTTTTTCCGAGATAAAAAAATTGTCCGAAGCGAATCTTATCCTGTCCAAAAAAACTTCCTCGTGTCGAATTATAAGACATCTAATGCAATTATTCTGATGATCTGGATATGTTATATTTCTGCCATATTCGTTTTATGTTCTCTTTGTGCTCGATAAATTAACAAATAGATGAATATATCGCATTTTTCAGTGGCAATGTCTTGCTGCTACAGTAAACATACGATCGAACCCTTACCACAGCAACAAAAACTCATTCGTATCGATTTATAAGACGTTAAATTCAATTATATTTGTGATCTGGATATGTTAAATTTGTGCTATATATGTTTTCTGTGGTCTTTTTGCTGGATAAATTAATTAATGGATAAATAAAAGGCATTCTAGAGTGTCGATGTGCCGTTGCTATGCTGCATACAGTAAACATATTACCTTGACAACGGACATAGAATAATTAACGAATATCTATTGGAATATAAAATGTGTATCTTCGGAACTTTATCATGCAACTGTTGATGCGAAAATTGTGTGATAACTTCAGGGAAGCTTAAATTCGAACAAACTACTGTCAATCGGTGCTGGACTGTTTCGTAAGCATTAGCATGAGCGCATGTGACTGTGACGTCACTGTAGTTGGCCTACGGACTGAGCACGGCTTGACCCATCAGAGTCGTCCATGGTATAACCACGGCCGTTCAACTGAACGGGATCAGCTGATCCAAGTTCAACTTGGTGCAACATAATTCAGCGTGAACTCGGTTCAACTCTTGACCTAGGTTCAGCTGAACCAAGATCATGAACGACGTTGGTGCAACTCGTCCTAAATGGTATGTAACATCATAGCACTGGACTTTTCACTAAATCGACTGCAACTGACAAAACTTTGCAGTGACATTGTGTAATCAACAATCAAACCAATGCAGTGAGCAAACCCTTACTTCTGCCAAAAAAATGCTAATACAAAATCGGTATCTTTTCCAACTAATTAATAACAGAAGTACGGTAGTAGAAAACGTAGAGATGAAAAACAATTGGTCAAAACACTAACACAAACTAACAACATAAACTGTGTATGTTACAACTTGCCTGATAAAGCCTGCTTTCAAGTGTTGAAATGGAGCACCATCGTCCTCAGTGTGGTATCGACTATAAACAGCAACACGGAAACTTTTCATGCAATCACAAATTCACAGTAACAGTGATATGGCTGAGCTTAATTTTACTTAGCAGAAAGTTTACCTCAGAATACACAAGTGACTTAGCAGTATAACGATAGAACAGGTCCACAGGGACATATAAGGTATTTAGAAATATATTTGGCATAGTTAGTGAATAAAATAAAAAAAAACATTTTCTAAATGAATTTATAGAAGCTTCCCTAGTACCAAGACGTAACTACCATTGTCTGAAGCTTTTTAACATATTTCTCAATCCTCATCAAGCTCAATGTTTCTATTTTGTTCATCAACTCAACGTCATCCTTGTAAAAGACTCGGTTTATTTTACACATTCAACTCACATTTACTTAGCACATCATGCCACACATTCTAACACCAATGCTCTGCAGCTATTCGAATCATCAGACGACAACAGAGAAAGGCATACAGCTTAAAATAAGTCCCATTTCAGCAGTCATTTGTGGTTCACTTTTGGGGACATGAACTGATGTGGATCAGCTGAAAACAATGACCATTTGAATAAAAAATAAAAAGTAGTACTACTACTAGTAGTTTTGCTGTGCTACATCATATCATGGACCAAAATGTACCAGAACGGTAACAGAAACGTCGAAATGCACCTCGTTTGTGACGCGTTGCCCGCATGGTGTGTGAGTTTCCGAAACTCTCGTCGGTTCTCTGAAATGCGTTGATTATTGCGCACCTGATTGCATGCGCTCAGCTGGTGGTCTCCGCCACAGTTGAAGCAGGTTCGCTTTATCCTTCGTGCCACACCCACACACACAAGAATACCGTAAAGGCAACAATTGGTGATCAGTAGGCAAGCATCAAAAAAGACAAATTATATCAAATGCTGTCGCTATGGTAGCCCAACAGTGTTCTCTCGTTGGACGTCATCCAGATTATCTCAAACTAATTTCATGCAACAAAATTTGCTTCACTAAGGATTTGAGAACAATCACTGAGCTCAAGATAAATGGGATCAACTGATCAGAGTCTGACTGGCATTCATATAATCGGCCCTAAAAGGCAGAATTCAAATGAAAAACAAGAAATTTGAGCTAATGCTCACGAGATGCGTGGAAGCCTATAGCAGATCCTGCTTAGTAGTTTAGCTGAAAATTGAGGTGTTCATGCTAAGTTAATATACAAATACCAAATTCTCTATCTGGATCGTATAACGATAGTAGCGTGGCACCACCTTGTGAATGATATAAACTTGTGTCGCAGCCTGAAATCGCCAAAAATTCATAAAAACCCCCTATTTTGGCATTCAAGGTCACTGAATTCAGCACCAATCGAGAGCCACTGTACGACTTCCTATTAGTGTTTAATAGTAACCTAGGCCTTATCTCGCACCGTTACTAAGATACAGCGACTTATTGGCCAAAAATCGCAAATTTTGCCCACCCCCTCTCATTTAGCGCCCTCGTTTGGGGTGACCCCCTTCGAATTTATGGAAAAGCTTTAAGGTTCCTGAAACTAGAGTCTTCCAGGCAGCCGACAGTGAAGATTTGGTGATCCTATCTTGCATCGTTTTTGACTGATCCACCTGTGTGACAAACGGACAGACAGACAGACGGACAGATAGACAGAATTGCGATGGCTAAGACGCGCTGAAAGCAGTAGCTGCTTTCGCGCGTAAAAATGGAAAAATGCAATTAACATCAGTGCATACGGTGTCTTATAGTAGCTGGGTGGCTTGTGTGATTCGGATGCAGCTTCTGCCAATAGTTCAGCCACGGCTTCACGAGATAACACATCCGAGAACGCTTGCTGATATCTGACTGCAAATGAAGGACGTCACAACATCCTTAGTGCACATGTCAAAGTCATGGGAACAGCTTACTAGTCCAAAGAGGCACTAGTCCAAACAGCCCCAGAATTAAGGACTGGGTTAAGAATAGAGATTAGAGTTAACTTAGTGCTAGGGTTCTAGGCATAAATAAATGTTGTCAAGGTGTTAATTTTTTTAACAACATTAACGCATGTATTAATTTTTTAACACATGCATTAACGCAATAATTAATGCATCATTATATTGCTAAAATTGTAGGTGGACTATGTCGAGAGAATGACTGGAGTGACAACCGATGAACTCGTGGCTGGGTCACGGCACCGTGACAGCAGTGATGGAATGGCAACGAAACAATTTTTAATGACTTGAATATCATTCGATCATCAAATAACCACAGTTACTGGAATACTGGAACTCCTGCTTTACATAATTTAGTAAACTTGTGTACGTGGGTTACTTTTTTAACACAAGTTAATTTTTTTAACGCGTGTCAATTCTTCAACATGTTAATGCGTTACATTAATTCTTTAACATGCTCATGCATTCAGTAAACGCATTAATTCGACAGCTCTGGAATAAACTGCACCTTTGGCCCAGGTTGGCTATGGCAGTGCCCAGCTATGGAGGACTAGAACCTGACCAAATTCAAACCAGTACCCCTTCAGACTAGTGACCAGTCACCAGTAAAGAACAGAAGAAATACTGAACACAGACTGCTATCAGTCTACTAAATGCTAAACAGATATGTCATCTACTGCAAATTTTCACATCAGGATACGTTGGTATCTGCCAGCTCTCGGAAAGCGAAGTATTGTAATCAATCAAAGGCCAGCCGACAGGATCAACGATGAATCCGTTGTAATACTGGCAGCTGCCAATCACCTATAATTCATACACACCCAGTCACACTTGCTGCACAACTTCATATAAAGTTACTGAAATCCACAAGAAAAAAATTACTAACTAGAAGGCGCTCATAAGAGTGCATATCTCCACCAAGTGAAGTGATTTAAACATTACTACTACTACTACAACACCTACAACAAGGAAAGGAGGGAGAGAAAGAACAGCCGGCGTTGCTGCTTGTGCGGTTGGTGCAATGATGTCATTGCCATTATGAGTCATCATGTACACAGAAGGAAAGACGGAACGACAGACAGAACAACCAATCTCTTAATCTCCTCCAATGTTCACTATGCTCACCTTAGCGGAGACAATAAATTGAAAATCTAAGCTAAGTAATAAATCACATATAATCACCAACACAATAACAATAACAATAACAAAATGTGCTAGGTGGCACAACACAGAACCAAAATTCAACCACAAATAGCCCTTCCCCTGGGTTGTCAGGAACCCCCAATCTCTATCTAACACAATGTGTCACTAAACCCCACAAGTGTACCTCCAATGGTATATCATTCCATCAGGGTGCATCAATAGAAATGTAAGTTTTTTTTCACGGCCTAGTGATTACATTACATGTGACTCCTAAAACGCAAGCTATCTATCGGCACGATGAAAAAAAGCAAATCTTCTAACAACGTCAAACTAATACCTCAAATTCTGTACAGTTCAACTAGTTAGGCATAACTGCAGACAGCAATTTCAACATACTGATACAAACAAATAAAAACAAAAAACTTACCAGTCTATCTTCAGAAGGCTGCTCCGTACCGTCATAAGCCGATGAAGCAAGGGACACAAAGTTTGGCTGTTAACGAAGAACATCCAACAGCGTAAACACAAAGTTTGTTTAGCTGCATATATGTAAAAAAACATTCTAAGAAATAAAATAACGTTAAGCGTAAAAAACAATGCAAAAATAAAAACGTTGAATAAAAAACGTTGGCCATAATTTGTTCAATCCCTTGCCTGATGCCTAATGCTGTAGGTGCAGTATACCAGGAACTATAGTCTAGATAAAGAGAACTTTAATTTCAGTTCAACCATGTGCCATAAGACCGTATGCAGCTCTAGACTTATTATGTTGGTGATAAAAAGACTTTTTTGTTTTTGTTTAGCATATTTGGACTAACCAAGCAAACTACCATCACTATAACCTATTAATTCATTTCTGTGATTTCAAAAGTGCTTCTTGAAGTTCTTGACAGGATTTTCAATGCACATTTTAAAAAAAAAATGAAAAAATGTTCAGAAAATTAAAAAAACGTTGAAAAATGTTAAAAACGTGGCAAGAATAAAAAACGTAAAATGTTTTACGTCTACGATTTTCTGTACATATGCACTGAGGCAAACTAACGTAATAAATCTAATGTTGTATGATCTAACAGATAACAAGGCTTTCTTCAGCATTTTGTTTGCACATGGCGCCTAAAAGCAAATAGTCACTAGATGACGATAAGTGGCAGGAAGACGCATGCAGCGCGTAAAAGTACGACACTGAGCTGCAACAGTTCACAAACTTTTTTGCTTTTCTTCTAGAGACCAGCTTAATGTGGGGCAACTTCAGTAAAATGAGAAATTTAATACATACAATACTTAATAATTACTTATATCCCAAACAATATGAAATAGCACAGCAAAACCACACCCTCCACGGCAATCTTGGAAGACTGCTTGGGTGGCGAGATGTTGTTTCTTTTGTAATCAACTTGGAAATGTATGCTTCAATGTCTGCCTTGAACTTACTGAAACACACAGTCACCAGCAGAAAACATTTTTACATCCACGTTCAAATATCTATGTCACACTGCCATATTTTACGATCCGGCAAATATAAGATTGAATTAAAATGCTCTTGCCAAGTTAAAAGCAAACAATAACAGTCAGGAGACACATTACAGTAACATCGCGAAAGCATAACTAACAAAAAAATACCAACACATGAATGGCCATTGGCCATCGTCACACATACAACAGCAATGCAGTTACCACAGGAAATCAACAGCAGTTACATACATAACTCCAGCGCTTACATAAGACCTCAAACTGAAAATGAATTATCGATCAAGACATACACACAAATGTAGTGTTCTTATTTCAGTTCAGTCAGAGCTTTATTACCTTTAGCTTAGATTACAAAATAGATTATTTCTGATGCCATCACTACTGCTGATAACATTGGTTTGCACTGAAAGAACAGCACCTATACAAATTTGTTTCTTATCTTCATCGTCATTATTATTATTATGTAACAAAAAAGACACTGACCGGGAGAAACTGTGATTCATAAACAGAATCTGCACCTCAGGACCTCGTTGAGCACTTGGTATGCTGACAGAGCAAACAATTTAAACAAATGCAAATTAATAAACAAATTAATTGCCATTGCCATGAGCAGAAAATTATCTATAACAAAAGATAGACTGCACACAATGTTAAAGGCATGAAAATTCACAATACAGGCTTGTAAAAGTAAGTTACCATACACTAAAACTGCGATCATCTTGATTTGACATATAGTTCAAGTGTACTGGAGACTAACAATAAATAAATAAAACTACTACGCTGCATACAAAGCTATCATCTAAGAACTGTACTAACCGTTTCAAGCTGATTAAATTGTTTTGCTTCAACAGTTCAGCATGTAAGCCGATAAGGAAACCAAATGCACTGTCTTCATGCACACAATAAACTTAAGCAATTGTTGTCACAATAATAATCCATGTTGAAATAAAAAAAAGTACCTAGCCAAAAGAAAAAAGTAATTTTAAAAGTGGCATTATCAACATTATTATTCAGCTAAAATTAATTAAATAGTGAAACGTAAGGTAAAATTTAAAAATCTAGAATTAGTTTCTGTTCAACAGTTACAATCATCAAACAATGGTTGCAAGTCACAGCAACCTGTCATCTGAACCATCCGCCTGTCGATTATAGGTCAATAATCTGAGAGTGGTTCTATTCTGCCTTATTTCTAACCCCGAACCCCATTCCTAACACCAACCCTAACACTATCCCTAAAGCCCTGTTCACACACACACTGACTTGTCAGCTGACAAGTCAAAGAGTCAAAAAAAGTTGGTCAAATTATGTCGGCAAAGTTGCTGGCTGACATAATCTGATGCAGCAATGGGTAAAAAGCAGATTGCAGATCTGCGGATGTTGCAACATCTAACACTGTAATTAAGCTGCAATTTATTCGTTTAAACATCTCCTAAACCTATTTCTAACCCTAACCCTAACCCTAATCTTAACCCTATCCATAACCACAGCCCTAATTCTGTTGCGACATCCACAGATCCACACATCCGCTGATCCACTTTTCACCATCGTCCATCTGATGCTACCAATTTGTCAGCCGACAAATTGGACCAACTTATCAGCCAACAAATCGAGGAAAGTAAACAATGCATATAACTTCAACCACATGTCCACTACCCCCACATGACAGGACAATGGTAAAAAGCATGTCAGTCAGAATCAGATTATCCAACCCTCAGATTATCGACATGCATGATGCTACAACAGCAGAAAATCTGCTGCGCTAAGTGCCATCCATTTGCTGGAACAGTGGAAAGCCATTCAACAAATTGTTAGACCCGCGAAAATTCCGCCGGTACTTATCCATTAATTCACCTGCACCCAAATTATTATTGTTAACACTAACCCTAACCTCAACCCTAACCCTATCCCTATCCCTAACCATAACTCTAGCGGTTAATTCAAGTGTGGGTGAATTCCGCTGCTACACTGTGTGATAATTGCTTGACAACGGAAAATCCGCTGTAATACTGAGCGCAAAAGTAGCAATTGAGTTTGGTGCGGAATTTCCGCCATTCCAGCAAATGGACGGCACATAGCGCGGCGGAATTTCCGCAGTTCGAGATTTCTTCTATCGATATATCACCGACCCGTCGTCTGCCTGAAGACAATAACCATGCTTTTCATTTTTATCAGTGGGGAGACAGCAACCTATCCATCCATGTCCACAGTGCATTCTCAAAAAAGATATTTAACATGGTCAGACGATGAACTTCGTTCTCTAAATGCTCCAACTTGGAGTTGTGAACGGAGTTTGTGGTTTCGCCACATTCAGCGCCGTCAGTTAATCCGCAATCCGGCACGTCGTTGTTGTCTGCGCCAACCATGCTATACGTGACTCTCATCTGATCAAGTTTCTGTTTCAAAATTTTATTTGACGCAGGACGCTGCTTCTCAAATTCTGCAAACAAATCGGCATCGCCGAATATGTCCGCCATCTTTGTTTTGTTTCGTTTCTAGCATAGAATAGTAAATGATGCAGCTGAAAATAGAGATAGATTAGATATTCGCTAGTTTCACTTTCGATTTTACCCGCGCAGCGGCGATTTTTACGCGCGACTAGCGCCAAGGCATCTGTTTGTCTGTCCGTCTGTCTGTCACACTCTGCAGCTCTATCAAAGCGGTGCAAGCTAGAATCACGAAATTTCACTATAGGGCTGCCTGAATAAGACTCCAGTTTTATGACAAAATTTTGTGGCGTTGGGTTCCGGCAGGGCCGTAGCCAGACGGGGTCTAGGGGATGCTCAGCACCCCTACTCAGATTTTTCAGCACCGGTACTAAGAGAAGCCCTTAGCACCCCCATGCAGCACCCAATCAGCATCCCATCTATTAACCGTGATGGGCCGAAAGCAAATATGAGGCATCGATATAAGGAGTTGTGCGTGTTTTGCTACGTAGGGTAATTAGGCCTACAGAATAAAGATGAAGTGGTGGGCATAATTTTTACTTTTATGCGCTATGGATTTCTTAGTGTGGCAGTACAAAAATGGTTAAAATCGGTGCATGCACAGAAATTATCGCAAAATTAAAACAGGGTTCCTATACTTCAAACTCAAGGGAAGGAAAAGAAAGGGAAAGGACAGAGCGGAAGGAAAGAAAAAAGCAGGGAAAGGAAAGGGAAAAGGGAAAGGTAAAGGAAAGGGGACAGCTGAGGGGTAGGTCAAACCCTTGAGGAAAAATTCTTGCTACGGCCTTGCCTACTTTTAAAGTTGTAGTGCCACGTACCTACGCTTGTTTGCCTACATTGTTTAAACTGCACTAAATTTGGTCAGTTAATTATATGGAAAATAATCAAATTTGTTGCCACCAGATGTCACATTTCAAAGGTTAAAATCCACCAAATTTGATTCCGCCCCAGACCCCACTGAGGGAGCTTACAACGTTCCCCCAGACCATGTAGCTGGATTCAAGGGGTCTTACTTCTAAACGGAGGGAGAGGGGATAAGGTAAGGGAAAAAGAAAGAC
>Ga0209367_1000848_pt1 | contig 34448 bp, 17 predicted proteins | sample WorMetLIZISLAND2_FD_187412 | JGI IMG/M metagenome (GOLD analysis project Ga0209367, IMG submission 187412) | Marine gutless worms symbiont microbial communities from Max Planck institute for Marine Microbiology, Germany - Olavius geniculatus... ... | reverse complement strand
CGCCACTGACGTCTAATGTCATACGCCACCTAGCGACTATAATGGACGTTGTCTCAGTAGCAAACTTCAAAGTATATAACGTTCGTGTCTGAGCCTAACATCTTGTCTTATATTAGTAATAATGTATTAGCAGTATATAATAACAGCAACTAATGTTTATATTACCTTAATTACTGTATTATTTGTTAATTGGTTAAATAGCAATCCTATTCTTTGTTATAAATCGTGAACCGCATAGTATACATCGCATCGTTAGCCTTATGTGATAGACTGTGTTGTGGTATTGTGATGCCACCTAGCGAACGGCAATAAGCACACAGCGACCATACATCATGTACTGTGTATTGAACACTGTACTCCTGTGTGTTAGTTATTGTACTTGTTACTTAACCTCAACTAGCCTCAAATTTTAATTGGCTGCGTAGCCATTAATCAAATTTACACCTTTAACCCAAATTTAAACTATAATTAACAGTTTTGGACTTAAAAATTTGGAATTTTAGTTTTAAATTTTTATTTTACCTTAAGGGATAAAAATTTTTTTGAGTGTAAACATTTTTTAAACTTGACGGGGGTGGGTGTAGGTACTGGCTTGCAGCCAGCCAATAGCCTTAGTAGGCGGATACTGCAGCGGCGCGCATAGCGGCGCGGCAGTCTGTGGCAGTCAGTCGTCAGTTGAGTCCTCGTTGAGTCGAGTCGTCTGTAGTCGTTAGGAGTAAAACTGTCGATTTAAATAATGTAGTGAAGTGATGTTCGTGGCGGTGGCGGCCGCCGTAGCCGGGGCCCGATGTGTTGTGTCGTTATGTGTTATATGTTAATAAAAGAATGAAAAAATATTAATATCACTCGCGTTGACCCCATGTAACTAGAAAGATCCCCGTTACCTCAAGCTAAGCGAGTTGCTATGATCAGTACAAATGAGTAGTCAATAATAACAGTAAGTTAAGTTCAAAAATAAAGAATAACAATAGCGTTAATTAGAGCGACAGACTGGTCACGGACTGGTGGAATTGCCTGTGGGAGGATAGAAGATGAGAATGAGAAACAGAAAATGAGAAGTAAGAGAAAAGGCAGACAGAGCACTAATTCCCCAGTAAAACCAATAAAACGTATAAAATAACTAATATATCATATAAACTCTAACTCTATTTTCGATAACTCACACACTAAAAACCCACCTTTATTTCTAATAACTACAATATCGTATTTATACAATGTTAGTTTTTATCAGGACTTAATTTTAGTATTTTACGTAATTTTTTAATTTATTTCTTCATTTTTATTATAAATTTAGTTCAATTTTAGCGCAACAAAAAACCTTTAGAAGTTGTTTCGGCGGTGCCTGGCGTGTGCAATGGTCTCCGTATTAGCATTAAATTGCACTAATGCCTGTGCTCCATGTCACGTATGCTCTAACGTTTACTTTGAAAACTGTCGTTCTACAAATTGTTTTTCCTTTGTTCTACCGTTGAAATAATGTTAGTTCGTTCTGTTTGTCGGACCTTTTATTATATCCAGTTTTTGTTTTTAAACCCGAAAATTGTTTAGTTCACGTTTTGGTAAGAAGGAATACCAATAATTTTCGTTTTTGTTCTTGTTTTACTTACTAGAATATTTCTGCTAGCCATACGTCACAATATACGTCACAGTCATGACAAGTCCTACGCATCTCTAGCCTGATCTCACACACTTGCAGTTAATTTGCGTGTTTTCCGCCTGCCGCAAAAATATTTTCCTACGCATTTTCATAATTTTATTTTCTATTCACAACGTACAACGTACGTTCTCTTCACAATGTACAAATCATATAGGCATCATAATTTAATTTTCTCTTCACAACGACGAATAATCTTTTCCACGAGCAAAGTCTGCCCTTAAAATCCGTAAAAAATGTGTTAATAGCTGAAACTTCGTCCCAAACTTTGATGTGTAGCTTACAGCTGCTCTACCCATACCTTCTAGCTGGATATTTAATAAAAACAAAAAAATGAAAGAAAAGATAAAGAAACAATCACAAAAAGTAAAAAGAGGTAGGAAAGACAGAAAAAGCCATGGAAATCGCAGTTTTAACCCTCAGAATTTGCTGTCGTTAGGAGAGTTTTTACACGCGACGGCGCGCGGCTTTACAGTTACAGCAGCAACACTGTTTAATCGAAGACGCAGCCTGTAAGTATTTTCGTTCGCATGTTGCAACTTTCATTAACAGGTTATCAACAGCATTGTAGATGAATATTCATTTCTAGATGACTAGTGCGGCGTATGACGCAGAACGTAAAATTAATGAAATTTGAAACAGCAATTATACGCATAATGACGCAGAATATGTCGTCAGTCAAAAGAACAACCAATAGTCAACGCTTACGCGGATTTGTGAGTTTGCTGTAAGCTTATAGACAGTCTACAGTATAATTATACAAATAAATCGGTGGGCGACAAGCTCGCTAGCTGCAATGCAAAGTTTCTGCCGTGGTCGGTGCTTGATCAACACGGGTCGCCTGAAAATGGAGGACTGGAAAATGTCGGACGAAAGTGTAGGGTTGGAATTTGACAATGCGTGTTAGAGCTTGAAAGACACAGATAATTTAGAGTAGCTGTCACAAACATTACTTTAGTACTGCATGCTGCAACTCAGAATTTTATACCCCGTTTACACGATCAAACATACAGCAAATGCATTCAAAATACACGTGCATAACGTGTGCTCTAATTGCTGTATGTTTGCTCGACGCTTGCTCAATGTTTGCTTAATGTTTGCTTCGTGTAGGCTATGCTTTATGCATACTTCATATTTGCTCGATGTTTGCTCGACGTTTGCGCAACGTTTGCTCGATGTCTGCTCAAGGTCTGCTCGATGTTTGCTTGATGTTTGCTTGATGCTTGCTTGCTTGCTTGATCGTGAACGGAATAATTATTTGCACGTGTTTATTACATTAAAGCATACACAGTCTAGCACACAATAAAATCAATGTCGTAGTTCATGCACAATATCATCAACATAATGTTAAAATTACATGACAGTTATAAACTTTAATCTACAAGATGGGCCAAAAAAACCGGACCTGTTTGAGCGTTGATAACTCAGCGATGGTTAGTGGTAGAAAGACGCGTGATACGTCAAAAGTTTCAAAATGGTGTAAAGAATAAATGACAAATTTGCATAGTGAAGCATTTAAATATTCTTTGCCTAATTTGCATAAATATTTGTCACCCCCGAAATTCTGCCAAATTTGACTGAAAAACATGGATTGAACATGGACATTTGAGCTTTTATAACTTAGCGATGTTTATTGATGGAAAGGCGCGTAATATGCCAAAAGTTTCAAAATTGTGTACAGAAAAAGTGTACGACTTGCACGTTTCAGCCTTCAATCTTTTTCAATTTTTAATCTTTGCCTAATTTACACAAATCTGTCCCACACCTAAAATCATGCTAAATTGGCAGTAACGCATGAATTTCAGTAGATTTTCATTCAGCATACAGTGGAATATTAACAATGATTAACACATGCGTTTCTGAGTTTAGATGAAATTTGACGTAGGCATTTGCCTGGCTTGTGCATTCATAACCGCCATCAGTCCTTTTAGGCAGTTGATCGATCGCTGGGGTCAATGTGTTCAGGATCAGGATTAGCACACGTTTTAGCTGGTCAATTACTAAAATTATGTACCCATGCTATCTGTTGCAATCATGCCTCCACACTGATTAATTCACAGAATTTAAATGTGGATTTTTTTTCGGCAGTGAGTTTTTGAGTTCAATGAACTCAGGCACATGGGAGTGCAGGCAAATGCCTAATTTCGGGGGTAATAAAGATTTATGCAAATTAAGCAAAGAATATTTAAATGATTTGCTATGCAAGTTTGGCCCTTTTTGTCTACAACATTCTAAATTTTTTGACATATCACAGGCCTTTCTACGGATAACCATCGCTGAGTTATCAACGCTCAAACAGGTCCGGTTTTTTGGCACACCCTGTACATACGTTTAATACCATATCCTACACGGTCAATCCTCGAAGAGCCATCACAATGTTCGTAGTAGCACTTTACACGTAGATATAACAGGGTTCCTCCTTCTATACAGGTTATTCTGGTACACAGGCCTACATATAACCGCGACCTTTCGGAATCGTGTAGTAAGCAATTTCTTTCTCTTACATACGTTTAAATTAAGTAGGCTACGCCTGTCAGATTATTTGATCCTGTTTCGACATTCACGTAGCGCTCGTTAATTCATGACATATAGACCAAATTTTCCTGGAGTGTTATAACCGTCTACAATGCCACTCCAATCGAGCGTGACATACTTTGTCTTTACTTATTTATCACATGCTGTTTCATAGGGTGTTTACACGATGCATCAAACGTCCAGCAAACTTCCAGCAAATGTATTCAAAATACACGTGCTAATGCTGGACGTTTGCTGAATCGTGTAAACACCCTAGCAGACTTACATCGTTGATTACAGTCTAAAAGTAAGCACGTTTCGATAGGGTCAAACTGTGCTCTCCAACTTGCTGGGCCTACCGGCAACTCAGTTCTGGCAGTAGACCTATGTTTTCAAAACAATATTAAGCCATTTTTAAGTCCGTCATTACCAGTCTTGCATTTTCCGATGCTGCATTTTAGCGTATAATGCGGACAAACAGCAGAGTCAAAGACGCAGACAGCCACAGACACGCTACCTGAATTTAAGGGCTACGTAAGCTTGCAGCTATAGCCAGCCAATGGACAGACGGACAGATAAACATACTGCAACGTGGTCATTTCACGTCATAATCTGTACAACAGTTAGACCCAAGACATAGGCAAAACTAAATACACAATATTAGCGCACGAATATTATAAATTTAGAAACACTCTACTGTACATGTGCATTGTACGCTATGTACAAATCATATAGGCATATGTCGCAAAAAATTAACCTTTTGAAGACAAGCGGCTTAAATTTAAATCGCCCCAGGTAGACATAATAGACATTTGTGCCGTCTGGACAGAAAAGCTGATAGCAGATAGTTTAGTCAAACGTACTCGATCACTAGTTAAAAAGTCATTTGCTTACTTACATTATGCAACGTTCAGTGTTTGAATATATTTTGAAAAATTAGCTGAGGGGTTGAACCCAAAATTGTGATATAAATCGTAAATAGTATATAGCTGACCCCCAGTACATATGTGTTAGAGGAGTTGAGAAAACAGTTGGGCGGTTCAACTTTAACCTATCGGCAATTCAAACACTGGCAACGTTACGTCTAAAGCTTAGTTTCGATCAAACACAACGCACGCAACGAACGCCTCAGTCCTTGCGTGTTGCCCGTTTCGTCAGCTGCGTTCGTTGTGCTTGTTGCGTAGGCCTACTTTTTTGCGTCGGCTGCATGCCCCAGTTGAGTCACAAAAATGCGTCGGGAAGGGCCTTGCATAGCGTGCTCCGCGTGCGTTGCGTTAAATGAAAATTCGGCTTAATACTCAGCATATTTACACGCTAAACAAAAATGCCAGATGATCCAAAAGGAAGTGTGAATTTTTCGTCGCAACGGTAACGCGTTGTGTCCGAAGTTACTTTACGCCGGGCGGGGTAAATATTTGGACGGGTGACTGCCTGCGGGCAGATAAACCATCTCGGTATGTAACGAGCCGCCTAGGTCAACTCAGCCTTCCATCCCTCCGGGGTAGGTAAATCGAGTACCGGCTTATCTGGCTGGGGCAAAGGTAAGGCGCGTTCACCTGTGTCGGGTGGCAGGTAACAATGCGTGATCCCATACGGCAGGTGATGCTCTGTAGCTCCGAGATGGGCTTCTTATATAGAGCTATACAGTATGCAACCGATTTTCGACAGTATATTTCTTTAGACGTGCAGCAGTAAATTTGAAATGATGCGGTCGGCAATAGCCCACTCTGCACTGCAAACGCTGCAGCGCTACACACTATTGTCATTAGTGTCATGATAGACGCACAAAGGATATTTCAGCGATTTTATACCCGTGGTCACAATTAAACGCACATAAAAAACAATTTGCTAGTTTATTCAAAAAACAGGCTAATTTTGATGAAACCGTTGTACATGCAGAGCCTTACTCCAATTCCAAGTTTCAGCAATATATTTTTAAAATAAGCTAATAATATTTTACAACAAAGTTTTTAAAAGTGTATATTGGTATTTTTACTGACCGCCGGTGAAAAAGATGAAAATCGGTCACTGTTTGAAGAATTTGACGTACCGGTAATTTGAAAAACTTAGTTTGCGTATAGCGTAATGCAAAAACTATAGGCTATGCCCACCACACGGCGACAAAAAAGAATAAAATTAAAATTTTGTAGAAGTAGCGATTCCACTCGGAAGTGCGCAATACTTCTGCAGCAGTTAAACATTATAGCAACGATATTTACAAAGATTAAAGTATTTAAAGCAACGAAAGTACAATGTATTGGCTAAAACGCTGCTCAAGTGTCAATACCACGAACGATAGGAAACAAAAAATGTTAAAACGGAACGCGACAACTTGGCCAAAAAAGCTTTAAAAACTTGACTCACTTTAGCTAGCATGCTGTCAAAGTTTGAACGTGGCAAATTAACACACATCGTGAACGACAGATACCCTATCATGAAAACTTTGATAAATTTCACTTTTCTTTCAGCTCTTCTTAAGTAACTCGTCTGCAACTTGAGATTACACATTAACTAACATTCACGAACAATGCGAATATAATGCGACGACACATAGGGGCAACCCCGTGGCCCAAACAACAGTGGGGCAGCAGTCGATAGTAAATGATGCCCCAACTTTCAGCTAGAACGAAATAAACATGACATTGTGTCAAAAAATGTTAGAATGATCAAGACATTTTTTCATTTTTACCAGTTCATGAATTACGGCACTCCCCGACAAACATTAATGGGGCGTGATCAGTCAAAAATCACTTCAATAGTGCCCTCTGGAGACTATAGACGTAAGTTACGTGACTTCATACTCCCCAGAGGGCACTATTACAGTGCCGGTTGATGACTATGACATATTTGTGAACGTTACGTGACATGATTTAGACCAATCGCGTCCAGGTATTGTGCGTTGAGGTATAACAATGCAAATTATTATGGAGAACTGATGATGATAGCGGTTAGTATATCTGCTGCTCTACTTGTCAGGATGCGGAAGAGATGGTCTACGTAATTGAAATGGATCAGCTCACGACTAAGTCTTAGCCACTGACTGACAGTACTGAAGCGCCGGTATGCAATTAGTCAGCGCTGCGATTGAATGATTGATTGATGGGCCGCGAATTAAGTCAGTTGTTCTGCACGCTTTTAGCCTCTTCCAGCATTACATTACCGGACCATCCATCGCATGACCCACTTACCTTTATCTTCAGCTGTCACGTGATGTCCCGTGACCAGTAAATTCACGAAGAGCGGTTTTCTATATAAATACAGTCGATTTGCACCAGTTGTCTATCTCTCATGGTTGCTGAGATATAAAGTCCCAGAAATTTTGAGGTCATGACCTTAAACATTTGGAGGCACGACAGCCACATTACTATTGAATTCACAATAGTGGTCTTCAATGCTATAGGCTAATGGGTCAATTTATACCAACCGTCTATCTTGCACCGTTCCCCGAATAACTCGAAGTCTTAAACATTTTGAGGTCACTACCTTCACCTTGACATAACCGGACCATCCATCTGTCTGCATGTCATGGAGATCGTGCAGACCCGCACTTATTGCACAGACGAACACAATAAAAATGCACAACAGCAAATCAATTTTCCACCTCGGCTTCTTTCGCGGCATTAAGCATACGTCCAGCTTTTTCGCGCCAATCTTCCGGGAAACAAATCCGTTTAATTCTTCTTCGAAGCCAGGAACAAAGCCACATCAGAAAACGAAGTAATGAACTAGCCAGACAGTCAGAGACCACACCTTTTCGTCAACGCTGCCAATTTTTTTCGTTTTTTTTTCACCAGGCGAAAACTCTGCCAAAATCCAATCACCTCTAATATGAGAGCTAAGTCTGAAAATTTCAGCCAAATTCGTTTGTAACTTTTTGTGCAATTATGCTGACAAGCAGACAAACCAACAGCCATTATAAAAAATAAAGAAAGAAACGCCGGCAAAACGACATTCACATAACCTCCGTGGCGGAGGCAAAAAATCTGTGTTTATAAACACTCACGCAGTCGACTTCACTTAGTGCGAGTCCCGAAAAAAACGATTTGAGTTCAGTGCCGGATTTTAGTACTGCCTCGATCGCTGTTTGCAAATCAGTTGTTTTACAACACGTAACTTCAGCATCTCTAGCAGACCGGAAATGACGTCACATCACGACGTCACATCACGTCGACCTGGGTGATAAGAGCATCTTGAGCTTCGCGCTTGCTGCCACCACCTCTGAGAGGAATCGCCTGTAGGTTGGTGACGGCTGTGCCGGTGACGCTCATAACGCGCTTTGAGTCATTCGCGGCTCCGCGGTACGCCATCGCCGCCTCTGTCTACTGCTAAGCACTATTATATCACAATAATTCTATGCCAGTTTCGCTACGCCGTTCCCGTGTTTCTCGATTGTTCCTATCTTGTGTCTCTCTGTCGGTTTTCGTCATTTTCTGTCTCTGTACCTGCTTAATTCGACGCGGATGCTCTGCAGTCAGCGCACTTTGACATAAATTGACTTTTAATGGCGCCGTAAAAATGGCTGTTCGCGGTACGCCATCGCTCTCTGCGACCCGAGAGCCGCGCACGCGCAGCAGATGACGTCACGAGCGGGCGTGACGTCACAAACAGAATAATAACGTCACGAGCGGTGCGACGAAACTGGACGTTGACGACGCAGTAAAGGACAAAGTTGACGGCAAAATTGACGAGGAACAGGCAGTTGATGATGACCGTGGCCGTCTGGTAGGCGAAGTATTTGGCGCGTGACGCCTGTGCTCCAGTCTGCAGGACGTGTTCGCGGAAGAAATCCAGCAGTCCAGAAGGTCCGACGCAGAGCGTGAAGACAACAATGAGAGCAACCAGTGTCGGAGTGATGCGCTGCTGTCCACTGTTGCCACTGCCCGTGGCGGTTTTGCCGCTCGCCGACACACTACGACAACTCGCACGACACTGGCTCTGTAGACAAACCTATAGACAGAAAGACGGGCAATCATACAAAAAAGGAATAGGCAAACAAACATGCAAACACAAAGACACACAACCAGGAAAAAACGGACAAACGGACGGACAAACAGACAGACAGACAGACAGATACGGAAACAAACAAGAAAACGATAGTCACGGACAGACATACAGACAGACAAACACAAAAACCGAACTGAAAATTACATTACCGTATACACTGGCTCTGTAGACGTCGCGACTGCTGGAGCGCCCGTATCAGACAGATGTTACAGACGGTAAGAATGATGAGAGGTATGAACAAAGCGAGCAATGACCAGAGGAAACTGTAGGCCAGGTCGAGTGACGGCCAACTGCGAATGATGGCGCCAATCGCCTGCACACGTAAGCACAAAGATAATGATCATAATTATAAAGACCAAACAAAGAATATTATTAGATTGTGACCAATCTAATGTACTCCTCACGCGCATCATTTTCTTTTGTATTCTTTTAAGAGCTCTTTCGTTCCTTTCGATTGGTATTAGAGACCCGGCGTCTAATTGAGACCCGTTTAATATTATACTAATAGTGCCCGGCGTCGAGGTCGTTATCGGAAATTGTCTCCCCGAAGTTCATAAAATATTGCCCGATTTTAGAAACTGAGAGGAAAAACTTTCCAATAATAGTCGATGACGCTTGTTGCCATTTGTGTTGCTATACCTCAACCCATGCGTTTATCTGGCACCGTTGTGAAGATATGGCGCCTCAAACATAATAAAGTCACGACTTTGACCTTTTGGGGTCACGTGACGTCATCGGTCACGTGACCATTCGACTCCCGGAAGTCGACTTTCTATGGGTGGTTTATAGTGTTCATGCGTCTATCTGGCACCGTTCCGGAGATATAGCGCCTCAAATAATGGGGTCACGACCTTGACCGTTTGGGGTCACGTGACGTCATGTACAGTTTATTTACACCGTAAACTTTATGCTCCTTTAACAGTTTCACAATGTGACTGTTTGTCTTTGTTTAAATAATAAGCCTTATAATTGTTTATTTTCGCTAAATAAATATGAAGATGATGATGAAGCGAGCGGCATAGAATGATTGGTTGCAAAGGGTTAATGCGCGAGCACCGCTGGCGATAAATCAATAGGACCATTTTTCTCGCTGTATCGATTTATGCGATTTCAGTTTCACTGCAGATCGGTTGGATGTGGGTCGATCTTGTGACATGTCCGAATGGACAATTGATCACGCCTGATAGTCATTCTATAGACACTGCACAGGAACGAGCTTTGCCGATCGAACTGAAAAATAATTGAGGCTGCTTGTCCTATATCTTTCCAAATCCGATCCATTCGGTGTCCAGAAATAAACCTCTTTTGCTTCTGGACATGACACTTTATACAGGGCAGGCCAAAACGTAAATCTCCCGTTTTCTTTGATTCCCATCTTCGTTATCCTGTATTTCACTTACAAGGTAGTATAGCGACGTAACTAAGGCTATTCGCAGCGAAGGTACTTATTTGAATTTTGGTTGAAGTCTGTGGAACTTTGTGGTGATCCATTTAATAAGCATGTTATTGGACATTTTCCACACAATGTGCCGGCAAAAATTGTGAAAATTGGTCGATATTTGGCGAAGATACGAACACAAGAGTTGGTTGTCTACCCACTCGGTAGATAAAAACCACTTTATCAGCAGTAACCCCTAAGCCGTTGAATTTTTAACATAACAGCAGCCGTAAGCGGCCAAAAAGTTCTGGTCGTATTTCTGATTCTAGTAATACGACAACTATGTTAACTATATGTTAAGTACTCCAATAACATTGCTGGTAGACGCAACTCCCATTTTTCCATGAGGAGAATGCCCCCACTATATTACTAAACTCTGTGTAATACAAGGCCCAGTTTTGTTTACTTACTTACTGGAAAGTAGACCAAAGTTCTCTATTTTTGTCTATAAAGGCAACCGGTAGAAATTGTATTTCACATCTGTTTCTGTAATTGAAGAAGTATAGTAGTTTTTAATGTATGGCAATAATTTAGCTGATTATTTGTACATATTACACTTATTTTAAACAAAGCGCAAAACACGTACAAATTCAAGCAAGATTTTGCTTTACGCCAATGAACCACAAACGTCTTTCTATTTCTAGCTCTGTTAGACTGACAATAAATCTGTAAATCTGTGACAACGAATTCTTGCCGACTGTTGTCTCGGAAGTGATATTCGTCGCCACTGAAAGCCTATTGTACACTTCAGTTTTGCCCACGTTTGCCACCCCTCCGCGAGGCTGTGACGTCATTCGCGACGGTGGCGTTAAATCTTATTTCCTGTTTACCGCCACTCCAATGGTCGTTGAAAAAAATTACCTCGACGCTTCACATTACTCAACGCAGCTGACTAAAGGCGCGTACAAAGCGACGGAACTGAACTGAGCTAAGATGAAACACCATTTTATTTGTGTTGCAAGGACCGTTCAGAGCGAACGAACTGGCAGTTTTGTTCAGTTCAGTTCTTTCACTCTGTACGGGCTTTAAGGTGCCTTCCCACTGCGCGCGTTAACGCGCGTGGACGATCTCAATTGACTGTTCAATCAAGCCCTAATCCAAGCGCTACCTCACCCTAAAAGAGCGGATACATTTGAGATCGTCCACGCGTTAACGCGCGCATCACGCGCGCAGTGAGAACGCACCTTTAACAGCGTTTCTTTTTGAAGATGTTACTTTGCTTCTTGCTGCAGAAGAATAATACTGTACTATATGTTCTGGTGACAGATAATATTGCACTCCGCCCAGAGTCGTCATGTAAAAAACGGGGCTAAAGGGGTCTACGAACCCTTCACCAAGAATTTATGACTTTAATTTTTTTTCCTGAAAATCGTACCTTTGAAACAGTGAACTACTGCTGCAAGAACAATACGTTACATGGACTGAGACCCCTCTATAATCACTGAGACCCCCCTCCAATGATCTACTGTAACGACGCCACTGACGTCGCCGGACGTTTCATCAGCTAGCCTATATCTCAAACTTTCATTAACATCTTTGACTTTTGAACTAAATACTGACTACTGCGATATGCTGACCTTATTGTAGAGAACGCAGCCGCAGTGGTCGGTCTGGTTGGTTGAGTCGATGCCCAGTTGAGAACACGGACTCGTGACTACGGAGTAGCGCAGGAAACGAGGAACGTTGACGATCGCCGACAGCAGAAACACTGCCAGCAGGAGAGACAGACAGACAGACAGAGCACAGAGGAACACAGAGAGGGACAAAGAGACATAGAAAAACAACGGAATACTGACCAGTAACCACGACCCATCTTTCCTGCATTTCTTATCCTAGAACCTAACACTTTACAGTGACACTTAAGCGGTTCGTGTTACTTACGCACCCATTCACTTACTTACATACTTACAGCACAACACAGCGAAACACAGCCAGCAGGGCACAACGGAATATAAATATATTACGAAAATAATGATTATATTATTATTATATTATTGTCGGCCGCATATGTCGGCAGTGAGTGCTGTTGAAAACAGAGTTTTAGCTGCCGTGAAACCCGCGGATAAACATCACCAGCAGGGCACAACGTGTTCGGCGTAGACTGATGTAGCCGCGTGCGTGGAGCGGACGACAGACGACGACGTAGCGGCTGACGGCCATGACGACCGTCAGCCATGTACTGGTCAGAGCGAACACGTTGACCGTGAGTTCCTTGTGAGCGCTGTAGTAGACCGCAAGCCGCCAGTCATAGCCACCGACGTACACCTGCAGCGACACGACAGTGTACACATCCGCGTATTAATTGATATACGACACTGACACACACGTCAAATGTTTAACAGCAGCGGCGTCGTGGTGGGAGGGGAACAGAGGCCTAAAAATTAAAAAAAATCCCCCACTTGGAGGCTGGAGGTAGCTGCCCCTACCCCTCCTAGATTTAAGGCTTTCGCAAGATTCTTTTATTGTGAAAATTTTTTTTCAATAATACACATTTTGGGGCTAGAAACGTCCCGTTTTAGGGTATTTGGGGATTAATTGTAATTTTAGCACCCGTTATTTCTTTTGTCAAAAATTTGCGAATAGCTAGGTGGACGGCCGCATATGTCGGCAATAAGCCGATATATTTGTTTAGCTATTATAGGGGGTATCAGAGAGCCATAATTACCCGATTTTTTTATCATCTGGCCTACGCGAAACTTGCAAAATTTAGGAAAAGCGATATTATTATGTGTAGTGCAAACCTCAGATTTGCACCTCAAGTAAGTAAATTTTCTGCTGTATTTTTGCACGATTGTCGCCACCGAGGCGCCAATGTTTCGACAGACGTCATTCACCAAGCAATACACCCATGCGAGAGAAAATGCTAGTACGGTTTATTATAACGCTACAGTTGTGCTGTATAGCGCTTCTATGGCACGATTGTCATCCGCCTGTCCGTCCGTCACCGACGTATTGTGGCTAAATAGTGCGAGCTAAGACCTAGGTTGCTATTGATCACCAGTAGGAAATCGCATACGCTCTTCCAGCTGAGATAAAAAATTATTGACTTTGGATGAGCTTGAAGGTCAGTACTGCAACAGGAACTGTATAGCTGTAACGCGTCTTCCCTAGCGAAAACTGAGCTTTCTTGCTTTTATTTCACGTCGGCAATGCGGGCAGACCGAAGTCGTAAGCTTAGTAATTAATCAATTATTCAATCAATTAAAGCACATCACTTCTATATCGTGTCATACATACTATACAGTCCAGCCAATAAGCCAATGCGAGCTGCAAATTTTAAATCTTCGGTTGAATGCCGCCAATAGTTTTCATTCTGATTATGACATCAAATACCGACAAAGATGTCGTCGCGGTTATTGCTTAAACTCCACTTCTTGTCGACATTTATGGATTTTGTTTCGTACAAATTATGCAGGACAACAAGTACGACCAATTTAGGCCTTCAGCAAACCTATTGGAGTCTCATTGATTCAAAATGTGATAAAACGCAAATAAAATTGCAAATATTAACAGTAACAAGCTTATATTAACATTACAAAGTTTTTGTTACCGCGTACCGTGCAACCTACTTATCCAAATAACTTAATTTCTGTTAAACATTTTGCTAAACATGCCCGGCCAAGCCGTAGAAACGACAAGCGATCGACAATCACCAAAAATCTTTGCGTTTTATTTTAATCACTTAATATTTCAAGCGTGCACAATTGTCCAAAATGTTTAAAAACATTTAGCATAAACATTTAGCAAAATTTGTTTTGGCGCAATGTTTGATACATCTAACGTTTTTCATCATAAATGCGCGTATGGTAGCTAATAAAAAATAAAACTCAACTAATCTTTATTAACAGTTATATTAATCTACATTAGCGATACAAATAAATTACATGACTACGCGTAAAACACACACAAACATTTGCACAACATTTGTAAAATTGAACGATTTTTGTTCTACATGTAGCCACAACCTTACGGATTATCATAATCGTATTGCATCGTGCCGGAATTGCGTGTTACTAGTCAGTTTATAACCCCAACGGAGCAATCAATGTCTCCGGCAAAAACCATCAATTTTATGAACAACAAAGGACATGCTTTGCAGTATAACTGTCTAGCCGAACTCCAGTTATCACCGATGGTTAGTACGGCAAAGAAATAGCCACTCCCTGGACAAAAAAATCCCATTAGGTCAAGCACCCGTTGTACGAGGCAGGCTATCCCATACATGTAAAAACATTTTTATGTCTTTTATAAAAGTTTAAAAACATGTTTTTATGTTTTTGGATCAGCGACTGTGAGGTCTATGCGACCATTTACAGCTTCACTATACAGTTATGTAACGGTTCTCAAACGAACTACGTACTTCTCAACGTCCAGAACTCACGACTTTCTAAAATCTCATGGGAAAATTGCGTTCAGCTATTTTTGATCTGTACATTTAGCACACTCCGGTTTTTAGTCTTTACAAATGGTAGGTTTTTGTTTTTAATTATCTGAGTTAGATATTCTTTGCGTGTATAATGGCGAAAAAAGTAGCGATTGAAAACATCTGCAGTTTAATGTTTTTATGCATGTTTTTAATAATGTTTTTTTTTATAAAAGTGAAAAAATGTTTTTGCAAATCAATGTTTTTAACATCTATAGCTACCCCTAGGCTGCAATCTCTCCCACTAATAATCATATCAGGTGGCACATAAAAAGGCCTCTAACATTCATGCGTTTATTAAAAATAAAAAAGTCAATACCTATTTGATGCTGTTATGACTAAAACGTTCGTGGTTTACTTTCTAGTCGCTTAGTTGTTACATGTCCTTTGCACAAAGGCAAGAATATCCCGTTTATTAGGGCTCGAGATTGTACCTATGGAAGATTTAGTTCTACATTGTGTCTCAAAAACATTTTTATCCAATGCGATATGATTGCGTAATTAACATAAAGCGTAAAAACACATTTTGTTTACATTTCTGACACTTTGGCTGACATTTTATCCAACTGTCCATTTTTCAACTGACTAGTAAAATTGCTTGAAGTGGTGGCCCACTATGCGAACACAGGCAAGGAGACACTTTCTCCATTAATTGACAACAGTATCGATAAAGTTCTGCTCCAGACCAATCCAGGCTGTACCAGTCGCTTCTTGACTTTACAAACATTCCTAAACCTCATCTTATAGACACACTGCTAAATGACAGTCAAACCTTGTAACAGACCGGCTGTTGGGGCTCACAGATTAGGATAGATGAAATTTGTCAACGTTTTTACATTTTACATTTTTACACGTATTATACTTGGTCTGCTTTCTTAAGTAGTGCAAAAGCATACGTTGGGTGAGGTAAAAGCTAAAACACTTATTTAATAGCCAATTGTTTCAAAAATATTTTTGCCAAAAATTATTAAAATCTGCTAGTTTTTCTTCAACTTACCATCGATAATGTCGGGGATGTTTTTGAGGTTTTCTGTTTATTTTAACACATATTTCGCTTGATCTGCTTTCCCTAGGTAGTGTAGAAGCATACATTTGGTGAGGTAAGAAACTAAACAATTGTTTGATGGCAAGTTGTGTGGAATACTTTTGCCAAAAATTATCTAAATCTGATAATTGGTTTTCAAGTTACAGTAAAAATTGTCGAGGATGTTTCTTTTGAGACACAGTGTACGTACCTTTTGTAGATAGGCCTATTTCAAAGAAGAGTTTGGGGCTTGTGGTTCTCTCTCAATTACTGTATTTTCATGCAGCCAAACCCTCTTATTTATGGCGTCATTAAACTGTCTTGTAATTTTCTCTTATCTCTGGATTATTCTCTTTGAACGCTGACGACAGTCAGCTAATAATGACTATTTCAGTACGCATCATCTTTAGAAGTTTTATTCTCTGTTATCATTCTCAATCATAAATAATTCTGCATTCTTCATGATTGTGACATCACTCAACGAAATAAAGTAGCTTTTTATGGCCGACGATATTGCTAAACTATAAGAAAAACATTTCCGTCAAATACCGAAATATTATGTGGCCGTCCATCTATTTATTTGCATAGCTTGAGCTTGCATTGCTTACTTATTTTCACGACTGTGTGAAGCAAAAACACGGCCTGATGTAATTCATAGTGCGCGTCGAAAGCCTTCGCGCTGAAACATCACACCGTGAGTGCATATGTAAAATATGCGTCTTGTTTAGTCTTTTTTTTATTTCCGTTGACACCAATGTTCGACCATTTAAACAGAAATTGACACCGTTTACTTCCGCCGTGGGCAAAGTTCACGCCGATCGCTTTTTTGTTGTTCTTAAGTTAAGACTTAATCTGGGTTAGACAGACGGACAGACGGACGAACGGACGAGCAAGAACAGTAATGCAGCAAATGATCGCGTACGATTTGCTTAGAAACAGGCGTTACCTTTGCTGACCGTTTGCCAACGCTATAATACTTCTATAATACTGCTCAGGTTGTTTGTGTAACTAAGCGAGCAAGTGTGTGTGTAAACTTGTCAGGTGGGCAAATAAACTACTCTAGAGTCGTTTATTTGATTGGCACAAACTACAAGCGGCTGACCTAGCTTAATTTCCGACATCGTCGGATTTACATTTTGTTCTCACGTAACAAGAAACTATCTATAGGCCTACAAAGTGCCCACGGAGCTTACGCTGATTGAAATTTAGTAACAGTGAGTATACGTAGAATTACTTTACGTTGATGCCATCTGAGAAAACAGCTGAATGCAATGAATAAAAGCACGAGCCGAACAGTTGTAGGAGAGAGGTCAGAACGAACACCATCCTTTGTGCCGACATGCATGCGGCCGCCTGTCTAGTTACGCGTACGCGCCCACTGCACTGTGTGCAATGGGGAACCGCCTCGCTTCCACCGACCTAGCAGCGCGCGATCCGCAAGCCTTAAGTAAACTTTTACGTCAGTTAGGCCTATGCCCAGTTTACACGTGTAAGCTTATATTGAATACGTTTGCTTCATGTTTGCTATAGCGTGTAAACGGGGTATTAGTTTTTCACGGTGTTACCATATTTGCTGTAAACAAAGCTGTACAGATTTATAGTAAGCCTACATGAGTCACATTGCGGATGGTTGTCACGTCCGATATCCTTGACCGTTGGCTTTCAACACTTTTTATCAGAATACTCTTGTTGTGCAAAAAGTTCAAGCCAATATGCGGTTTATAAATTATACTCTTTTCTATAGTTTTTGAGCTCAAATTCGACTTTTCGATAATTGGCGATATATAAGTATTTTCTTAATTGATTAATTGACTGAAGCCCGTGTGGAACAAAGACACAGACACTGGGACGGACAAACGGGCGCGATCCGTAATGCGGCTTACTAAAACGGTCGCCTACTTACTTACATACTTACTTACGACTGGGGCCCTGCGGTTCCCCACAGAAAGAACGGGGAAATTTAGCGGTTGTTTTGTCTCGGTACCACGACTCCAGTCCATAGATCTATTTGGCACTTGTCGTCTTTGCGACGCCCTCCAGTGCTAAATGACAGGCCATTCTTCGTAATTGTTTTTGGCAGCTTTGTGTATGGAGCAAGCTCCACCAACTTTGATGTGATGAAGAATTTTAGGCAAAATCGCAATAGCTCAAGCGATTTGTTACTCAGCTCTCCGTAGCGTGGTCTGTCTGTCTGTCACATTTCTGTACTCTGCTTAAACCGTTCGACGTACTTAGATGCCGTTTGTTAGGTGCACTTTGTGTTAGATGGGGTCCTCGACACCCAGATAAGGAGAGATTTAGGAGTTGACCCCAGCTAAATCGTGCAATTGTCTAGCTTATAGGCTGTTTACACGATCCAGCAAACTTTTAGCAAACGTTCAGCAAACGTCCAGCATTAGCAAGTGTATTTTGAATACATTTGCTGGAAGTTTGCTGGACGTTTGCTGGATCGTGTAAACACCCCATTATGATTCACTAGGCGGTAGCAGCGATAGGCGATTTTGAGTCAAACCGAATTACTATGGTTACTTACTGCACAAACAAGCTGTGCCATATATTCACAACAAGTAGCATATATACAACAAGACTGCACAAACAATCGAAAGCCTGCAAAAAATTTATAACATTCTAGCATGTCAAGACGTTGCACAACTTACACTCAATGTTCAAGAAAGCGAAGCAGTGGAGTATGTGCTTCGTCGCTTGATTGAGTGGGTACGCAAATGGTGGCAACGCGGAGCCATTAGAGAACGGTTTAGACAGATTGCTAAAGACTGGGACTTAATGGCTGATGAATCGCCAGTCACACTTGCTGCAGCGAAAAGCTTTCAAGAGTGGTCTATTAGTTATTGAAAATCATCGCGGCTGTGCAAGTGTCGGCATCGGCATTATACACCGTTGACTAAGAAGTACTGCAGACACGGATAAAAAAAAATCTAGTTTTTGGAAAGCTTTTTAAAGGTTTTAGGTTTTTAAAAATTTCAGTCTGTAAAAAAATGGGCACACATTTTAGACGCACGAGAAGTACCAGATTTTTTTATGGTGGCTTACACCATTTTCTATGTCACGTCATTTTTTGAGTGAATGACGTTACGTAAAAACTGAAAAAAAACGAAAATTACGATTGAAAATTGAATGAAATCAAATTTAATTTGGACTGCAAATTGAAAAACAAATGCCAAAAAACTAGAAAAACGTGAATTTAGATTTCTGAGTATGTTTTACATTTTTAAATTTTTAAAAACTTAGATTTTTGAACCATTTCTTGCTCTGACCACTAACGATATTGCATTAAACCTAATTTACATTATTATGCACATATTATGCGGCCGTCCTAATTAGCCGCATAGCGGGACTCGCCCGTCCGTCCGCTTGCTGTCCGTCCGTCTGTCTGTCTCGTGCGGCTGTTAACTTTAACAAGAAAATTAGTATGAATGTTCTCCAGGGCCAAAGTAATCTGTGTGCCAAAGTTAGCAAAAAAATCAAAGGTCGCATAATATGTCAACCGACATTATTTTTGTAGTGAAAAGAAAAGGGCATACCGTATTAAACAGTTTTTAAACATTCCTATAAAATACCACAAAAATGCGTTTGTAACGATTATTCACTTTTACAGTTTCAGAGTTTTACATAATGACTTTATTCTAAAAAAAACCGTGATGCATCGTCATCGCGGTAACTCCATTTACGGTATAATCGTCATTGCATTTTTCTAAAATTTCTGCACATCTCTACAGTGGTTTGTAGAGGTCTGGAAACCCGGGCTTTTAAAGTTTAAAAATGCATTTCGTAAAAAGTTGTTTTCAAATCATTTTCTGTAATGTCGTTACCGACAACAAAATGATAGTAAGTTTTGCCAAATCGTACCACTTTGAGCGGGACGACGAGTGTGAAGAGGTAGAAGAAGCAAAATATCATATCGGAAACGGCCAGAGCGACGAGCCCAACGTGTGCCGATTTCTCCATTCGATCCATCGTACACTGCAGCCTCTGCTGGGCCGCATTACCGGTCTCGCCCGTCCGTCCGTCCGTCCGTCTGTCTTGCTTGCATTGTACACTGCAGTCTCTTGCGGGTCAGTACGACCAGGTTCAGCAGATTACCGATGATTCCAAAGACACAGATGGTCGGTGCCACGCCCTTGTTAACAACCCTCTCCATATCTTTTATTATAAGCAATTATAAGCTTATTGTTAGCTTATCATTTAATTTTATTGTCAGCCTTATCAGCTTCACGTTATTCTTGTTGACGACCCTCTCCACGAGCAGATGACTGCTCTCTGCTGCCGATATGTTCGCTGACCTGAATCACCCAGTACACAGCTTAAGTCTATTTAGAAGCGACCAGAGATCTCAAATCTTTGCAGCTCCGCCGAAAGCAATTCTGCCCCCAAAATATAAACGCAAGCTACATTAGTCCTTGAGTCACACTCTACCCTCCAATAAATTGCATCAAAATCCGTCATGACCTATTATAGATTGTTGAGATACAAAATGAAACTTCTTTGACTTTGCAACCTATTTTCCAACAACAAAGAATGATCGTGAATAGAAAATTCTAAATCCACAAAAAACTGCATATCGTCAGAAAATGGCTCCAGTTTTTTAAGCTGGTCACGTCCAATTCCTCCACGAAATTCCATCGAAATCAATTCATAATTTTTTTAGTTATTTCGCGGAGAGTTCGACAGACTGCACAAACGCACGCACAAAACAAACATACGCATGGTTTGGCAGTGCACGCATCGCGGCACATAATCTTACGATTGCTATGCATTGCACTGGAGTGGACGGACACGGGAAAGATCAAAATCTCGTTTCATAGCTAAAAGTTGCTTGTTAGTAGAAGCCTAATTACTATTAGTTACATCCTACTTTGGTGGACTCCAGTGCAATGCGTATTGCGTAGCAATCGATGCATAGCAATCGTAAGATTATGTGCCGCGATGGGTGCACTGCCCAACCAGGCCGATCTGTTAAAATTATTATTGCGAACAGTGAACGCAATTTTGGACGAATCTTCGCAAAATTTGAAACAGTCCCTTAACGTTCTAAATGTAATTTCTAAACAAAGCAATGCAGAACAGTATATGCACCCATATCGAGTTCGCCACTGCAGCTTTTATCCCACGTTTGCCATCCCGTAAGCCGCGTAACGGACGAACATGGAAAATTTGCGCGTATTAAAATTATGGCAGCCGCACTTTTCTAGAAATAAATGGAAAAGGATCTGATCGCCAACCCGTTTGACTTTTCGGACTCCTATTACACGAAGCTATTTATTTCTTCGCCGACGGATTTTAGACAGATTTCGCCGATTTCAAATCATAGGGCCTATGCTCTAATGAAACGTAGAGTCTAATGACCTTCCATTAGGCCCAACGTTTAATTTGGGAATATGGTCTAAAATCGGCAAAATCCGTCTAAAATCCGAGTGCGTGGCTTTGCGCTGCTACTGAGAAACGCGATTCCGGAAGGACGAAAGTAGGCTCCGAATGCCGTCTCGACTGGAAACGATAAAAACGCAAGCGATTTTATTTTTATGCCTCCGCCTCGCTTCCAGTACGTGTCGGCGCACTAAGTGCATGCGTCCGCGTGTTGCGAAATGCTAAAGGGTGTGTAGCCTCTAGTTCTTTATGGAAACCCCATCGCAGAGCTAAGAAACGTCACCTGCCATATGGGATCACACAATGTTATGTGCCACTTGACACAGATGAACGTGCCCCACCTCAACTGTAGCCAAACAAGCTGGTACACGATTTACTTACCATTCAGTTATGAAAGGCTGAGTTCACTTAGTTACCGGTTATATACTGAGATAATTTACCCGTCCGGAAACAGTCACTCATCATAACTTTATACCCAGTTTACACGATTAAGCGATCATCAAGCAAACATCGAGCAACTAGAGCACATGTCGTGCACGTGTATTTTGAATGCATTTGCTGGATGTTTGCTCGATGATTGCTCGATGTTGGCTTGATCGTGTAAACGGGGTATTAGTCACTTGATAGCGACCCGACCGGGAGTGAAACTCACAATCTTATGATCGCAAGTCCAGCGCTTTAATCGTTAGGCCACCACGCCACCGGATACTAAAACGCGTACAAAACAACATAATTGAACTGAACTAAACTGACATGGTTAAGTTTTTGACAAACTGACCAATGCGCAAACACTAATGCATTACAGTAGGCACTGTCTAACAGCGTCGGTAATCTACGTGGCTACGCTTACGTACGCGTCAACCAATGATCAACGGGCTCGCCATGCTTGGCCATTGGTCACTTCGTCAAAAACTAAACCGCGTCAGTTCAGTTCAGTTCAGCTACTTCGCTCTGTACTCGCCTTCAGTCTAATAGCCAGTTTACACGATCAAGCAAACATCGAGCAATTATCGAACAAACATCCAGCAAATGCATTCAAAATACACGTGCACGACGTATGCTTTAATTGCTTGATGTTTGCTTGATGTCTGCTCGATATTTGCTCGATCGTGTAAACGGGGTATAAAGCACAGCAGCAGAAGCAGCAGCAAGTCAATACAAACCTGTTATCGCCGTGCGATGATCCGGCGTTGAGCATTTCAATCGCCGATATCACCGATTCATAGAACGCGGCACACGTCATGTTGACGCCCGGTGCGGGCGGCGCCCCGGAACCGGAAACAATCAACCCGTGATTCTGCTGCGACATGGCCGCCCGAGGTCACGTCGTGACGTCAGCAGATTCTAGACGACAAACAAAAGTCGGATGTTAATATCGGCTAACGTTACGGCAGGTGATGGGGCGGTAAATTTTGAGCTAGAAATCTCCGCTTTTGGATAAAGTTAAAGTAAAGTAAAATTTTGACCGTGCATCAGCTGCCGGCGTCCATTCTCGACCCATCACTGTCACTCACTGTCTTTACTAATGGGGTGTTTACACGATCCAGCAAACGTCCAGCAAACTTCCAGCAAATGTATTCAAAATACACGTGCTAATGCTAGACGTTTGCTGAAAGTTTGCTGGATCGTCTAAACACTATAACAGTAACCTATATGGTGCGCCAATAAAGAAATATTTTAGAAAATATTCTGCAATTTTGCTTTCAAATAGTTATAATTTTTATCGAACTGTGATGTAATTTGCAAACAATATGTCTGAAACAATTAAAACCAGCATTTTAAAAAACACCAGGAAAATGTTGATTTTTGAGGTTAACGAATGTGCTATATTTTTACGCACGCCCAATTTTATTGACAAAATGTTTCGAACCAGTTGCCTATTAAGCTTATTTTTATTTAAAGCTGCATTTTTTAATTACTTCAATATTTGCAGCGGCGTGGTGGGTTTAAAAAAGTCACCATTTTCTAACAAACAGCTGGAAATGTCCGACAGCTTAAATTATCGGTGCTCAATAATTTAATGTTTCCCCAAATTCCTTATCAGAAAAAGTCTCGACCCCACATTTGTATTTCTGAAAAGGAAAATTCTCCGACAGGCTGAAATTTAGAGAAAGAAGGCAGTTGTTCCCCTCCCCACTTGCCAAGACGCCGCTAAATATAAATTACGACTATAATTCCACTTTTTTCTATCCCGTGTACATGACGCCAAATTGAGTTACAACAGTGCAGTATAAAATAAAACCAGAAACCGATATAGGCAGGCAGGTAGCAGACCGAAGGAACAGAACGCAGGACACGCTGTAGGTCCGACGCTAGATTAGGCGTGACGAAGCAACGCTACGGTCTCTTTCTGTGCTGCCGCCGGGCTGGCTATCTGTCACTCCACCGCTCTCTCTGTCTTTTCTACGCAATACGCATCCACGCAGACTAATTCACCTTCTTTCCTGCATTTACTCTGTCTGTCTGTCTGTACTTGCCTGTAGTTTTTTCGTGTCTATCTGCCACATAAACAATACTACTACTATACTACCAATACTGCTATACATTCATCTTCTCCTTTGAGTTCTGTATGCCTGTCTATTCTTGTCTGCGTCTATCTGGAAAATAAACAATATTGCTACTACTTACATTACTACTACTGGTACCAGAACTACTATACATTTACCTTTTACCCTTTACCTTAGTCCGCATGTCAGTCTGTCTGCCTGTCTGTCGTCGAGTGCGACTCGCTGTCGAATGAACGTCTGCGACTGTGCGCTGCGCACTTTCATTCTATACCGCTGTTGCAGCAAAGTGCTGCTGCGGCTGCAGCTGCTGGTAGTGATGCAGTGATTATTGTTCCAGAGGAGTGCGATCAGCTAAATGAGACAATATTAAACCTTAATTTTCGCAAAACAACCTGCCAAAATTTAGGCGCGTACAAAATAAAATAACAGCACGTTACATATTATATGGCAAACAACATTAAATTTTGTTTCATCACTACATTTTCCGTTGTTTTCCGCAAAATTAACGTTTTAAATTGTTTCGACAACGTTGCCCAACTATCTTTCGAGGTCTGGTATAGTAGACCGTTTAAAGAGACAGGCTTTGACAAAGCCCATCGCAAACGATTCGGTTAAAAACCTATGTGTGCTGTGCTGTTACGTCAAATTTTATTTTTAGACGTCCCACTTTAGACGTTTTTTCTCAAAATTTTGCGAAAGTTTGAGCAGAAAGGTTTATGCCCAGTATATGTTACAAAATGTAATAAAAACGCAAACATAAATTGTATAATTACAAAATAAGCCAAAATAGCTTCAGCTTTTGTTCGTATTTTCGACAGAAATTTTGGTACATTAAAGAAATTTAGCCTTTAAAGCTCACTTTTTCGGCCAAACGAGTAATATTTTTAATGCTATTGTCATAACCAGAGTTTCGCAGGCGCTGTCGTGTCGCGATAAACCGAAACACGCAGAGGGACAGGCGACGACACAAGCAGAGCGACGAAAACACGGATAGACAACGGGAAAACAGATAAGAGGTAAGACGGAGGTTCTGCGATAACGGGCCGCAATTCAGCTGGTTATTCCGCTGATAGAAACCTCATTTGATATTAGTGACACGTGTCTGTCTGTCTGTCTGTCCGTGTCGTTCTTTGCATGTCGCGCTCATCCATTATCAACGACAAGCCAGCATCGGGTATACGAAACCTCCGTTAGACAAAACTCCATTTTCTGCCATACTTTAGTGTAAGTTGAATTCTTATAATTATGTCTTCTGTATTCTGTCCCTTTTCATTAGAGCTAACTGTGTTGTTGGGTGTTTGTCGTACACCCAGCCAGCTCCGCGTGACGTCACATGACGTCCACATTTTGTAATCACTGTGAGGGCAACCTTTCTGTTTTACCTTACTTTCTCCCATTTTTGTCTTTTTGTCTCCTATTTTTTTCTTTAATGTTTTACTACTTAATTTAGGTACGAAGTTTACCGATTGATTTATATTTTAACAGTCCATTAAAATGCACATTTTGTGTTGTGCAATTGACAAAAGTTTTGGCCCGAAAATGTCTCAATAAAATCGTTAGCGGTCGAGATGACACATTTTTGTATTTTGCTGTTTACTTTGGACGTATATTCTGTGGGCGATAGATTTCTATCGAGATTAAATCAGACGTCAAAATGCACAATTCGGCTCATTCGCGGTTACAAATAATTATAAAAAAATCAGAACCTTAAAGGGCATCACCCACAAGCACAGTACATATATGCGCCAAAGCCACAAGGTTCTGGTGATAAGGGCGATTGCTTTTTACCCCCATGGAGTTGAGAGTCGTGTCTGTCTGTCTGACTGTCTCGTTCTCTGAATGCTCATTCATCATCCGTCAATATAGACAGCGCCACGTGACGTGAAGCGATAATTCGTAGCAATTTGTTTTGTTGCATAACAGTTGTCAAGGCCAAAATCGAGGTAGTCTGGCGTACAAAATTAACATTTTATGTTGGTTGAATTATTAATTCCAATCTACTTTCCTTACTTACTTACAATTTGTTCCCGTCTGTAGTGCATATAGTCAAAGGGGGGGCGGGATGGACCGCGGGGGTAAGACGCCCAGAAAAGTGTTTTTCTTCGATGTGAAAAATACAGTATTATGCGTTAGTACAAAATTTCGCACATAAGTTTTTTTATGATTGGACGTCTATTGCTACTGTGTAAGATGTAAGGTGTAGGTATACGTTTCATCGCGGTCCAAAGTGCATTATGCGAGTGTTATAAGACATAGGGCCTAATGCACTCGAAACCGTGTTAAAACATGCTTATTATATGAATGTGATCGGTGACATGTTTTGCGTGAGAATGCGTGTGACATAAACAGCCGCGAGACGCGTTTCAATCGTCACGCTCGACTGGAGTAAAATTATCGCCGTAAGTCGGTAGAAAAATAAATATTTCAAGTAGATAACTATAGGCAAGGTGCGACAATCCATCATTCAAAACGCCCTTTCTTTGGACATTCGCAATATTCCCTTAAGGCCTATAAGCCGTTTTAGTTTTTAAATGTATACTTTTTTCTACACTTGACATCAACTTCTAGACCATCTTGATCCCTCTAGCCTTTGCGCCTTAGATTCAACAGATTTTTTTGTTGTTGAAATTTAGCGCTACAGAAATCTACTTACTTAAACTTACTTGTCAGATATCGCAAGCTGAATATAGGCGCAGGGCGCATTTCGGTTCTGTCAGTTAATCTGAGCCGAAGAATAATGGCAACAAAAATTGAATTTGTCCGCCGATAAGGTTGCACTAAAGTAATGGAATTCGACTAGTCCAACACTCAATCAACTCGACGCAAAACAAAGTCGATTTTTTTATTCGATCGTTGCTAGGAACACAATTGCGCAAGCACAGAGTCCGGAAGCTGATCACGGTCTCTAGGTTCTCAGCTCACAAGTGACGTAGCGGTAGGCCTACATTCTTCCGTCAGAGTTCGATATAGATCCCTTAAAGGTTCAGTGAGGTTCTGTGCAGAAACTTTTAACGCAGCCAATTATGGAACCTTCTAAAGAACCTTGCTTAAGTAATGTAAGGACTGCAAATAGGTCGCCGATGACCGGCGCGTTCCTTTAAAGTTTGAACCATGCAATAGATTACGAACTCGGAGTATAAAACACTAAGTTAATTAATAATACATAATTGTTTAAGCTTTTCTCGAATGTCTGCGTTTAGCGTAAAATTCCATATGAAACCCTGATTCAAGCCGCTTACGCTAAAAAACCTTTTCCTAAAAATGGGATAAAATCGAACCTTTGCGTTCCACGTGAAACCTTCGGGTTCTATATGAAACTCTACAAAAATCAGTTGTCGCTAAAACGTAGTTATACAGCCGGTGGTATGGATTGCCATTGCTTTCCACCAAGCCCATGGTTACCGAATAAAAGCGCGTACAGAGCCAACGAAATGAAATAAAACGAAATATAACGAAATGAACGAAACTGTCAGTTTGTTCACTGGTGTTTCGACTTAGTTCAGTTCCGTCGCTTTGTACACGCGAACAAGCCACAGCGGGACCTGGAAAAACATTGTTACGGGGCTCCTCTGGGGAGAAAAGTTATAAATGTTTCCTTTTAAAATGACGCATTCTAGTGTACTTTTTGTATTTGAGCGACGGCGGGCCCCCAAACGTCGCGGGGCCCGGAGTAACTTAACCCCTTCATTATCAATGAATTTTTTTTCAGGTACAGATATGACTTTAAATATGAAATAAACTAGAACATAGACAAAAAATTTGTCATATTCATAAAAATTAGACCATTTAATGCGACATAAACTACCCATTTTATATTTAAATCCGCGTTAAACAAAAATGTTGCAAAAATCTTTGCAGTACTGATATTTCAACTCATTGATTAATTGCTTAATTTCAATGGATTTTATTTCTTTGGCAAAATTAATGTTATTTTTCTTTTTCTGTGGTCACGTCGTTTGTTTGCTAAAGTTGAGAAAAATATTAGCATTATTAAAATCTGTCTGAATCACCAAAACCAGTTTCAAAGCAGATTGTGTTATTTAATCTCTGCATAAAGAAAACTCGAGAACCTAAAACTTGATAACAGTCTAGACGTCCCGAGAGAAGTTCAGTTTTCTTTCTTTTCATAGTAACGTGGGAAAGTTAATACTCATTGCTTTCAACATAACCCAAAAGTAAGCCAAATACTCATGTTTATCTGATTGGAAGATTGCGCATTTAAAGGACTGCTTCAAACATTATTACGACGCAATCTCCAAATGCGGTGACCATATATGCGGCAGCCGGTAAAATTACATGCGAGTTATTTATCCGGTTAAAGAAAAACAAGGCCCATGGTTATAAATTCGATTATATTCGATAGGCAGCGGCACTAGTATCGCTCACTAGCGTTAGCGTTATTCGTAATAAAGTAGAATTAAAGTTAAAATTGAGGTTAGGGTTAGGGTAAAAGTTAGCGTATTTCAGATAACTATGTGACTATAGATGGACATCCATACTAAGGTTGTAACATTGGTCATAAATTGCACCGTAGTCGAGGCAAGCAGTAATGCTTGGCCGACTGCACGCAACTCTGCTAGGGTTGAGGTCGTCAGTTGGCCAGCTGCCGTATGTGAGGTTTGCGGCGGTACAACGAGGACCCTAGGGTGCTCGTACGTATACCGGCTAAAGCCGCACAAAACGGCTGCCGGATAAATAACCAGGCCGGCTAGGAGCGGCTAGTTATCCGACAGCCGGATGTATAGTCTACGTTGCGTGCGTTGCATTGCGTCAGATGGAAACTCCGCTTTACTGTACTGTATATATGGGGCGAGAAGCAATCTCGGGCTGATTCCTGTGCTGACAATGTATACCATCGGTTATGCTTGACGAGCTTTGTCGTGAACGATGTGCCCATACGATGCTAGATCATGATATCAACTGCATAACACAAAGGCTGGCTGGGTGAGTGGCGTCAGCGTTCATCGTTCGTAGCAACAGGGTGGCTCCTCAACGATTGATTGAATTAGGCCTCTTCATCGCTACAACAGGGTGGGCCGTAAAGCTGCCATTTCTCGTTTTGCGTGGCGGATTTTTATGGCACGTCTGCACGGCCAATCTGATTAGTCCTTGTACCGTCGTTGAACCAAGGAAAGTAAACAACAGACGTAGAAACCCGTTTGCACTTCAAACTCAATTCGCACAGAACTTCGAATCAAGATAGTCTCAGTGTTTTTGTGGGGTGAGGACAAGAAAAAAACTTTCCCCCTCCTTTTTCTAAATTTTAGGCTGTCGGGAATTTTTTGGTCAAAATTTTTAATACCAAATTTTGGTCAGAAAGTTTCCGATTTTAAGGAAATTTTGGACACAGTTAAAATTTTGAGCACTCATATTCTCTTCTGTCGAGTCAAAAAATTAGCAGATGTCTCTCTGAAATTGCAATTTATTGTCTACAATTTTTTTATATATATTATGATATATTTTTTAACCTACGACGTTGCTGAGCAACTTTCAAGCAACAGCTAATATATACATTATTATTCTTTGAACCTTTCAACTGTTTGTGATCGGCTATAACTTTGTTAAAACTTTTGCTTTTTTGTGTGTACCAAAGTTGTAGGCCTAAATAATTGCTGCCGAGGTCTGTCTGCGCGATGGGAAAAATTAAATTAATTTTTCATAAAAAATTACAGTATGATATACTGTATAGCTAGGTTATGATGACAGGAATTAAAGCTTCCACTTCGTCGTGAACCTGCTGCAACACTACCGGTACCGTGCAATATTTTGCTGACGAACTGCGTAGTAATTGTTGTTGAACGAATGATGATGAGGAATCGATGAAGTTATCTTTCTGCGGTTAAAACGTTCCAATCGTATATGCAATTTAGTGAACACGTGTTTAGTTCACAACGAAATGACGATTGATTTGTAAATCGATGCACTATTTTTGCTTTCGGTGGGTGTTTGTGTTATAGGAGTTTGACGGATTAGTTTCTTAGTTTGTTAATATTATTATTATTCGTAGGTTACTTTCGTAATGCGTTTTTATGAAGGCTTATGCTACATGCTATTTACATCAACATGACATCTGGAAGAGGCTACATGAAAAAACAAGCCATCTTTTAACGACCAGTGGTGTCTAACACTTTGAAGTTATTGGAACAAGTTGCCCCCATTTTCTTACCCCTTTTTATATATCCCCCCGTTGCGACTTGCGAGGTTTACCCCTTCATGCTAGACCGGAGACGAGATACGGTCTACGGACTGTTCAGTGGACTGGTCCAGTGTCTAGTCAAGCGGGCAGCGGAGGGTCACGTGGTGGGGTAAAGGGTCACGTGATCGCTTGCAATTATTGCAGCAGCGACATCGCGCACGCAGTCTCCCTGCGACGGCACGGCTTTCTCGTCTGTTTACCAGCGAGTACTGATCAATAGATCACCGATGCAGTAGTCGCGCTGTAAGCTTATAGACAGAAAACGGGGTTTGTGTCCGGGAAGTTACCATAAGCAACGACATTATTTTACACCTTATAAATCTTGAGCAGATGCTCCCACCTTTATCATAAAATCAAAGGAAAGTTCAGCCCTTAATGTAGGAAAAATAATATTATCAAGTAAGTATGTAAGTAATTTGTCTATATGAAATTGACGGCGTTTGTGGCTTTGCTCAGACCACACAGCGCTACCCAGACCACATATATCCACTAGGTTCGTGTAGCGTTCTTTATCTTTCAGGGTGGTCTGCCACAAACGCCGTCGATTTAGGGAAAACTTTAAAAACAAAAAATGTAGAAAAATAGGGAAAGTAAAATAGGAAAAAAGTAAAGAATAGAGGTGCTTGCTCTCATGGCTTAAACGGAAACAGCCCTTTGATCACTGAACGTGTGCTGTAAAAATGGGGAGGTCATGCAAAAAGGGGGTCACGCGAGGGAATCACGTGGTCAGTGATCTCCGGTGCAATAGTCTCATACAGTATATACAACAAATACGGGCAGATACGGTTTGCGTCACGGTCGACCGGAGGGAACCACTGGCATCATCTACATCGCTGTCAAATCAGGTCGGGTCAGGGGTCAGGTCAAGTCATCATCGTTCAGTTGTTTTTAGTCATAGAGATGCCAGTTATACCACCCTTTTCACTGTTCTCTGTCTTCAAGTTCTGCAGTGTCACTTAAGAGTCATTTTTGTCTTCCTGATGTTTTTTTAAACTTGGCTACAACGGTTCGATCTAACGTTTTCTTTAACGCTGTCTTTGCATCTGTATTTATCGTTCAGCTGTTTTTAATTAAAAAATCTTGCTGCTACCAACTCTTTTTACTGTTTTCTGTCTTTTGCAATAAAAGTCTTGTTGACATTTTTTCAAACTCCGATACATTGGCTCTTCTAACGAGGTCACCTTTAGCACGGTCCATCCATCTTTCTGAGATTTGTTTCCTATTTCCACACGAATTGCACACGTCAGGTAATGCATTCATTGTCCAGCTGCTTCTGCTTTTGTAGTCATAAATGCCAATGTTATTTTTTGTTTTTTTTGGTGTTTTTTGAACTTGGCTACACCGGCTCGTTTAAGTTTTTCTTTAGTGGAGTCCATTCGTTTCTTTGAGGGTCTTCATTTTTCCGAAAAAAAGCTCACAAGTCAGGTTTTTATTGTTCAGCTGCTTTTAATCATAGACGTTGTTTTCTGTCTGCTATCATCATCTATATCCCTGTCTCTGTAATATCGAGAAATTTATCAGCGGCAGCGGCGCCAAACGACTTTCTGATTTGATTCTGTCGCTGAGCACCCACCGTGTTCAATGCTCGTTTGTTGTTGCCGCTGTTGTCGTTGTCGTTGTAGTTGTCGTTGTAATGTAGTAGTAGTAGTAGTAGTAGCAATAGTAGTAGTAATCTTTGATGTCGTCCTAGTAGTTGTCGTCGTCGTCGTCGTCGTTGTTGTTGTTGTTGTTGCCTGTACTTGCGATCGTTCGCCCCTTCTATGCGAATGCGCAATAACAACATTCGTCATTGCTGCTGCAGCGATAAATTTCGTTCCTGTATATTTGCACAAAAAAAACTCATCGATTTTTTATGGTGCGAACTCCATTTTTGTCGATTTCCTTCGGATTTTTGCACACAACAGGTTGTACAACTTGCTGTAAAACTCGCTGCATTTTGCTGTACGGCTTTTTGTGTATTTGTTCCAGATTTGCTGAATTGCTGTATAACTTGTAACGCCTGTCTATGCTGACTGTAATAAATTCACAAAAATCGAAGTAGGTGCAGTTTTAACCCATGGGAGTTTTGATGTAAAATGAGCTTTTCCGGAAGCGATTAATATAGCGTATAGAATAGGAAAACCAGATTTAAGAACGAATGAAAATAAGATATTTAGCAAAATGCAACCAAAAAAAATTGAAAGGTTAAATAAAGAGGACGCATAAATCAGTCAATGGAAAAGCACCATCGACAAATACGCACGAAAACACAACGCGGCTCAACCCGCTAGGCGGTATCCAGCAAATATTGTTATCCGATTCTGATTTGGCAGAAATGTAGGCCTACAATATTCATGGTGAGGCCCATTGTTAACGCGCAGCATAATTGTATGGCGCCACTGCAACACGACTGAGGAATAGTTGGTTCACATACTGGTCGATAAACTAAAGTGTAATATGCCGGTATTGCCGAAGAAGTGCAAATACAGAGCTAAAGATCGATCTTTCCACGTCGCAGACTGTGGCGGGTTGTTATAGCAGCATAACGTATTCAGTAATTACTGCGGCATCGCACAGTCTACTTGTAACAGTGCAGCTTTCTTCTTGATTTAGCTCCTACCACTGACTCTTATTACTTGGCAATTTCACGATGGTGCTACTGCTTCGCCTAAGGCCACGAGAAAATGTTCTGAAATCAGTTTACCTGGCCGCCCAGTATTTAGAATCTAGACCTATTACCCGTATTATCACGCACGCGACACTGCGATGATGAGCGTTTTGCCTCCGAGTGTTTTTTTCTGCGTCGAAGATTGCGCAGCCAAATGTCGACATTTTGCGCGCGGTATAAAAAACGCACATGCGTATAACGGTGTCCTTTTCGTTTACGTTTGTTTTCTGGCGATAGTTTTCGTTCTTTTAGTTGCAATGGAGTGGAAACAGTGTTGCTATTTGCCACGAAAATTCGGCAAATGTCTTACTTCGAGCTGGGCGTTTAGTGGAAAAGAATAACCAAGTATAATATAAGTGGGTAAGCTTAGTTGCAACTGGCGCAATCAAACAAAAAAAATCATGCTGCCTTTTGCGCACAACAACTAAGTTTCTCGTAGGCCTAATTCTTTTTTTCACGAAAAAACACGCATTTTTATCCGACAAAGTAACAACTGCACGCCATAGGCAATATCGATAAAACAACTGATGGATCATGTGTAGGCCTAAGCTACGTGACATAATAATAATTATTATGTGATTTTCTGCGGCGCTTTTGTATAATAATTATTATTATACAAGGGTGACGCAGAAAATCACTTTGAAATGCACACTCCGCTGCTGTGCTGCTGTCGCTAAAGACCGCAAACTAGAGATGATCGAAAATGACTTTTTACATTCCCATTCCCTTCCACTCCCATGCAGTCAATTCACATTCCTTCCCATTCCCATTCTCCATTTTGTGACTATTTTCCATTCCCATAGAATTCCCACTAGGCTTTTTTCATTTCTTCCCATTCCTATTTTCAAACAATCGTTTAATCGTTTGGACATAGACAATTTTTGGCCTTTCGACGACTGAAGCCTGTTTGTCGTTGAATCAAAAACTGATCACGACAGTCAGGATCATGCTATGCACTGCTGAACATCACAAAGTCACAAAATACAAAAAAATACGTTTAATGGTACTCAAATGTGACCAAAAAACAATAGGTCTATGTCGTTTTCTAAACAGAATATAAGCCTAATACTGCATCAACCGATGGGAATTTGTTCATATGAGAATAAGCCCATTCCCATTCCCATGCAGGTTGTTTCCCCATTTTCTTCGTATTTTCATTCCCAATTTTGTCATCAGTTTCCATTCCCATGGGATTCTTATGGGACTTCCATTCCCACTAGAAATCTTATTCCCATGGTCATCTCTACCGCAAACCTCCGCCAACGCTATCAATTTTTCGGCTGTGCTTACTATAGGCGGCAGTAAGCTACCAGTAAAATTTAATCACCTCTAGTGTGGGCCAGCTAGATCTCACTTTTCCTTAAGAAATTTCGGCCACATCCGCCTGTGACTTTTTGTGTAATGCTGCTATAACACCCCCAACAAAACAACATTGAACAGAGAGATTAGTGTTTTTAAATTACCGGTAACAAACGCCCCTGGTAACTTACCGATGATTTCGCTCGGACGGACCACTTACCGATAACCGAACGGTAAGTTACACACGACTGCAACGCTACAGATAAATGCATGATAATTAAACCCCGGCCATCACATAACCTTCTTGGAGAAGGAAATGATAGCCAGTGGGGTCGTGAGTTAAAGAGCGGGGAGAAA
>Ga0209367_1000847_pt1 | contig 34453 bp, 15 predicted proteins | sample WorMetLIZISLAND2_FD_187412 | JGI IMG/M metagenome (GOLD analysis project Ga0209367, IMG submission 187412) | Marine gutless worms symbiont microbial communities from Max Planck institute for Marine Microbiology, Germany - Olavius geniculatus... ... | reverse complement strand
GTAACTGACGTTGTTGGTTCGTTGGAGTACTGCAGTGCAGTTGCCTCTACTGTTGGTGCCACAGGAAAACCTCAGCTGGTACTCTGTTCTTAAAATTTCTCGCAAAGTAACACATGCTATTAAGTGTTGATTCTCTAGCGATTATTTTTGTCAAAATCTATTGCTGTTGAACCAGGACTGTTGGAGTTATTGCAAAAGGTAGCAGGGGTCCGGTTTTTTTGAGATATAGTGTATAATATGTAAAAAAACTTACCGGTTTACAACTGTGTGTAAGCACGATGTGATATCAGTCCTCTAAAACAGCAAAAATCATTTGGCTAAACTTAGATGGGACTATGCATATGGCGTCCTTACAAGCTGACTGTCACAGCGTTACAGCTGCGACACTGCGAGCTCGTATGTACTACAGCTCATACCTTCCTATAGGGCCTGAAAATCCCTATATATCCCTATAAAGGAAAATCAAACGCACAACTAATGGTAAAATTTCATGGTTTTCTTATACGAATAAAATCAAGACAAACAGACACATATATGCAATATAAGACTGCGACAAAGAAAAATTAATAACACAGCAGGACGAAAAATCTCACTATTTAGTTTATGCACGCGCCTACAACAATAAAGTCCGTGCTAATTCCGAACATATGCAATCAGGGGCGGCGCCATGATTTTAAAGGTGGGAGGGACAATTTCGCGAGCAGAGTGAGCGAAAAATTTTTTTTGACCCCCCACCTCAAGACTACCTGGGGTGTACAAAAATAAGTATGGTTGTACTAAATTTTCTCATAGGAATGGGATAATGATTTTCAAGAAGAGCGAAAAAAGTTTTGTTAAAGTGATAGTGATGACTGATGATGTCGTCATGTGTAGTTTTGTAAGCTTACATTACACTAGTATTGTAATTTTGCTAGTCTACGACTTACGTTTTCCGTGCGAGTCACTAGTGTGACTAAAATTAAAACACTAGCTAAAACACTGGTAGTGAGTAATTACCAGTGTTTTTAGCCAGTGTTTTAATTTTAGTCATAGTCGACGAAAATAATTTTAGTCATGCTGTGTAAGTGTAATGTAAGCGACAGCTGTGTTTGTGTACTGATTGAACAGGCAGCAAAGAACAAAAGATGTTTTCTGACGTTGCTGTTTTTTGGAAATAAATAAGTAACAAAATTTTACCTTGGTGCTTATCAGGTTCTCCAGCAGTGCAAAATTCAAGATCCTAGCTTCCTAGACTGTATGACAAGTAGCAAACTGTACAGGAACAGGAAGCATAATTTCCAAGTGCTAAAGCCGAATGTGAATTGCGTAACTTTAGCGGCCGGCTGTAGTACCCCGCAGGTGTACAACGTAAACTGGGTTGTACCCCCTGCGTGGTACATCCTGCAAAAGTGGTGGGACATGTCCCTCCCAGCTCCTAAGGTGGCGCCGCCCTTGCCACCGCGTGAAAGCTGTTGCAGTTTATAATGATGAAAAGGAACAAATAATTCACAAGAACGAACAACATTGCAAATCGTTTTGTTTCAAAAACAAACATATATTTGTAGCCTGCCCATTGGGCCTACCGTACACGTCAACGCGAAAGTGCCTCGGTTGTTTTCCAAGTCTCAGAAAAAAACTAGCATTTAACATCGCTTCCTATGCAGGGTCCGGTATCGATCACATCGTTTCGTTTTTACGCAGTCAAGCATCGTACAACATTAAATCATTTCAGTATAGGCTATACACTCTCTATATGCGGATGAAACCCGAAACACACATGAAACTTTTGCGATACAGAAAGTTCACGAAGAAACGTGGAAAAATTATGCACCGCGCTGAAATTAAAGACGCCATTCAAATTGCTACGGCGACTGATGTTAAAATATGCGGCACAGCGTAGAAGATGTTAGTAAACACTAATACATGTACTTTGACGGTATTATGATTTTATTATCGCATGACTTGTCGTCGGCGACAAATCGGCAAAGGATCGAATCAGTGCAGTTTGTGCGTATGTAGCACTCCTGCCAAGTCACCCGGCGCACTGAGCGCATGAAATGGACCGCAATTTAACCTTGTCACCCGCGCAAAGTCAACTATCACCCGCCGTCAATGAATCAAATGTCTCCGATTTCGGCCTCGACTTGCCTTTATTGTTAGTAAACTGTTGATCAGTTTATTCTCAAGTAAATCCGACCCGTCTTTAGGGGGTGGCACCTTGGCATTGTGCCAAGGGTACCGCGCCCCAAAGGGGCCCCGCGCTATGGCGGTGATCGCCGCAAATGACCATCGATCGATCGACCAATCTAATTCTAACCAGTGTTCATCGCCTTAGAAATGAATTATTGTCATAACTAAAACTCAAAAAGCCTAAAAAAAATTGGTGCGGGGAAGGATGGGGGTAAAATCTAGGGTACAATTTTTTCTTGCTTGCTCCGCTCGCGAAAATTGTAAGTTTAAAAACACGCAAAATACAGCTAGACCTACCTTGCAGACATTGGCGTATTCTACAGTTTGAGGTGTAGTGTGATCACATGTCGCGCTATGTGACATTAGGGGCCCCAACAGCCGTGAAGAAAATAACCATAATTTTTGCCACCAAGTGTCACTATTTCTACTGGGGCTCCTCTAGGCCCTTCTGGGGAAATCCCAGCGTTCCCCCAAAACCCTCTAACCGGAGAAGGAAAAAGATAAGGCAGTTGGGAAAAGAGAAGAAAAGGAACGAAAACGGGGGGTGGAGGATAAGGGAGAGTGAAAGAAAGAAAAGAGAAAAAGGAGGAAGGGCGGCAGGGATAAGACACTTGGGCAGATACTCCAAAATCCATAGGGTTTTGGGGGTAAACGGTAAACCCACCTAGAAAAAAAAACTTACCCAAGAACCCACCCTAAACTTAACCCAATTTTAGTTTTTTTTGTTGCACCAATAATAAAAAAATTTTATCATGGCTAAGTCCTTGAAACACTTAAACCTGGGGATCCCTACGTTTATTTTTTTTGCTGTTATGAGCAAATGTATACTCATGTGAAGCAACAAACTGAAAACCTGTACAAATGCCAAAGGCCATCAAGTTGGATCTTTCTACAAAAAGACTGAAAAAAACCTTAAAAACCTGAAAACCAAAAAGAAGTAATAAAACCCAAAAACCGCCGGGTTGACCTACAAAAAATCCTGCCGATTTATCCTCTAAAACCGAGTTTTTTGCAACTCTGTAGGGCTGGAGGGGACTCGTTGACCGCACTGGCAGTACGACAACTTGGCAGGCCTGACGTAAGCAATTAATAAACGACAAACACAACGAGAAATTATTGTTAACGCAGTGACAAGCAGCAGACAACATCAGTGAGGCACGAAGTGTGGATACAGCATTAGCAGCAACTGATGCCCATTCATGTCCTGTCTCCACGTTCCGTCAACTGCACAACAACGACATGCATCATATCATTACAGGCAGGGACGTAAGCCTATTAAGATTTTTGGCGCCCCATGAATACCGGTCCCAAATTATCCTTATCCCCCAACCCTAACCATATCCTTAACCCCGAATTATAACCTACAGAAAAGAGCAATTTGTTCATTATGCAATCAACATCTGTACTCGTATAGGCCTAGTGTTAGTTTGAGAGACTGCACTTTATTAATAGTTTTGTTTAGGCCTCTCCTTCCTACATAGTTTGTGTGCTGCATAATCATAATCACTTTTGCGTCAGTGTGCGACAGATAACAGCTAGCTGAATTCTGCGGTTGTCTATGTCTTCGGTCGATCGACTAACAAGAATCAGTTGAAATTAATCTGGATTAATTTTCGGAGATTGATCAAAAACAAAATTGTTAATCGGCTGCAGACTTAGTTTTTTCACTGCGTATACGAAAGAGACAGACAGACAGACAAACGAAACGGACAGACATGACCCGTAATGCGGCCTATTAGGACGGCGACACAAGATGGCATGATGACTATCTCTATACCAGAGGTCGCTGTCACGGTGATGATCTTTCTGGCGGGAAGTGAAAGGCGCTTTAGTGGATCGGCCGAGCCCATGTGACTTCCTGCGGTCGGTGGCGCCCTCTCTTGCCGACAAGTCCGACTCCACTCTGCGCAATTGCAATCATTAGGCTTCAAAGGATTTCGTTTTTTGACGAAAAACTGACAAAATGACGAAAACTGGAAGTCGTCACGACAATTATTATTGTTTTGTGACGAAATTTACTAGGCCTAAATTTGCCCTTTTTGACAAACGAAAAAATGGCATTTTGGCATCAAAATCCTTTGGATCCTAATCATCATAATAAGCACTCTCTGTTTCGGATGGCAAAAAACTGGCAAAATTTGGGATTTGTGTCATTTGACGATGTTTCACTTTTGGACGAACGAAAAATGACATTTTGGCGGCAAAATCCTTTGGGTCTGTCAATCATACACGTAAATGCAACAGACAGGCAGACAGTGGCGTAGACAAAGAGGGTCTAGGGGACCCAGCTCACCCCCACCCCCCAATCCACCAAGCACATCTTAGAACTTCAATGAATTTGGTAGTTGATTCTCGAAAAAAATGAGCAAAATTTTTGCCTCCAAATGTCATATTTTAAAGATATACGAACGCCATGACCTCGTTGGGAAAAACACATCTAGAAACAGACGGTCATCAGAGAGTTAAAGGTCTGAAATGGAAAAATAAAAAAGAAAAGAAATAATGACATATGAAACTAGGAAAACAAGAAGGCCAGCTGACGCTAGGATAGCCGACCGTGGTTGTCAGTGGCATTCAAAGTCATCCAAGGTCGATGATTTTCATTTTATCTAAATAGGGTATGCGATTTTTTTATTAATGTCTAATATCAACCTTGGCTCTATCGTGCACCGTTTAGCCACAATAGCGCGTACCGAACTTCAAGGTTATCCAAAGTCAATAATTTTATTTCATCTAAAACGGCGTATGCCACTTTCTTTTAGTGATTAATAGTAATCTATGCCATATCTTTCACCGTTTTCGAGATGTGACCCGTTTTCTATTGAATTTCCTACCCCCCCCCTTCATTCAACCACCAATTTGAAAATGTTCCTCTTGCACCAGATGGCTGGGATTTTAAGCGCCCTACATGGCTAATTATTCGTCTCGTAGAAACGAAACATTAGCTACAATACATCCGTAATTAAGGGGCAGACAGACAGGCAGACGAACGGACAGACGACAACCATGCCAATAGCTCGACCACTACTTAAGTACAGTCGGCTAAAAACTGAAACGAGTGAGAATACCGTCGTTTGGTGAGGAGCTGTCGGTGAGCTACTGACTGTAGTTGTGTCTGCTCGGGAGCATCCAACACGGCGGCAGAGGCCCGTGCCTGCACCATCATCCGTGGAGCGTCAGAATGTGTCAGCTTCTGACTGCGAATGACGTCACGCAGGTTGCTCTTTACCTGCTCCAACTACACACCAGACACACAGTCGCATGCCAACGCCTCACTAACGCAGGGCCAGCCCTAGGCATAGGGCCGCCGATTTTAGCTAGCCGCCATTCTAGACCCTCAAAAATCCGTATAAATTAACTTGCCAATTTGAACGACTTTGCTTCTCCCTGGGACTCCACTGCGGAGGAGCTTACGGCATCCCCCAGACCGTATCCCCAAGCTGATTTTAAACTTTTAAGGGGCGACGAGGGGGGAAATCGAAGAAAGATGGGAACAAGGAAAACTAAGGAAAGGGCAGGAAGAGAGAAAAAAGTGGAGTGGAGGGAGATTGACTTGACTCTGATTCGCAGTTAGAAAAGAGCCGCCGATTGGATAAGACCGGCCCTGAACTAATATGCACGCATGCATATCTGATATAAATATATCCACACGCTTTAAACCTTTTTAACCTATAACTTGTTTAATAGAGGCGCTAAATCGATAGTCTGTCGTTGATTCTCAGCCTGAAATCGGCATATGACAGAAGACAGACAGACAGACAGAAGTCGGACCTCAATATGGAGAAATGGAGCGAATCCGCGCCTAATAACAAACTACTAAAATCTAATAAAGTCGCTACCGCGATGGTCTGCTGTTGATTTTCCGCCAGTCGGCGTATGACAAACGACAAAAAGACAGACAGACAATGGTAGGCCTATGTAAGTAAGGTGAAGTAAAGTAACGTAAAACGTAAATTTATATAGCGCATCTAATGCGCTGCATACATTTGTACTCTGAAAAAAAAATGTCTCAAGTAATCGTCCAAAAACAGATATGGTGTGAATAGGATCGCGCAGATTGATGTCTCGGTAGTGAGTTCCATGTCATCGGGCCAGCGACAGAGAAAGCCCGACATTTGTATGAACTCAAGCGGTAAGACGGCACAACAAACTGATGACTGGCAGTAAAACGATGATGTCTTAAGGCAGTCGCAGAGACTGGGGTGCAGTGTGCCGCTAGATACCGTATAGCAGTTCCATCCAGACAACGACGCAAAAACGTACTGAGCTGATACTTGATGTGCTCAGGTGCATCAAGCCAATTGAGCTCAGAATGTATCAGCTGCTTCAGAACGCGGTCGAACTTCCGGGTACCTGTAACCACCCGAGCTGTCGTGTTCAGCACTCGCAACTTGTCAATGATAGTCTTTGGAGCAGAAACCACAAACTAATAGAGACGCTACCTCGGCGGCCTGGCGTTGATTTTCGGCCTGAAGACGGCGTATGACCGCCTGGCAGTCTCTGACACTGGCTGCCGCGGTCAGTTCGCTGTCCTCGTGGCTCTGGGGTGGACATGGACACGGCGGGCATGGTTGAGATGATATTGGTTGTGATGGTGGTTGTTTGATCTTGGAGACGGCAGAGGGCGGCGGAAGCCTGGGAGTCAGCAAAGGCGCCATACTGCACACACCAACAATCGACCACAATAACAATATTATCACTTATCACGCCTGAATACAGCACAAACGATAGCTTTGAATGGTATAGCTTTTCACAGCAAAACCATCTCAAAGCTGCAGAGCGTCACCCGCCGTATAGCATCACGCATTGTCACCTGCCACTCGACAGAGTTTGACGCGCCCCGCCTTAGCCCAAGCGAGACAGGCCGGTACACGATTTGCCTACCCCAGATGGATGGAAGGATATGAGTTGACTTTGGCGTTGGTTATATTATACCTGTCCGCAGACGGTCACCCCGTCTGAGAAGTAAAACCTCAGAGTCAACTGACTGGAAGTCGAACCCATGACCTCTAGATCGTAAATCCGACACCCTATTATTACACTACAAAGCCACATCAACAATTTCATCACCCAACACAGCTACTGCGAAAAAGCGTGCTCGTCTTATCCCATGTACAATATGTTAAGTGCAGCATAACGCTGAATCGCTACAATTTACCACTGTTTTGCGGTAAATCAATATAAAATTACTAAAATAAAGCGGCAGTGCTCGAAAAACAAGTCAGGCGACTTTTTTTTACTTTTTTGTCGCGAGTAAAAAAATCGCCTCGAAATTGTCAATTATCTGCACGACGTCACAAAAAAAATTGAAATAGTCCGTCTGAAAATTGCAACTTCTTGCCCCCTCCACAACTTTTGTACACCACGACATCGCTGAACGCTGAAGCAAATGGCGCTGTAAAATATTGTTTTAAATGTGAAAAAAATGCAGTCACTGACAATCATATTAATAGTAAGCTGAAATCGCTCAATGAATCAACTTATCAGTCGACCAGCATTGTCGTGGCCACTGGCGTAGCCAGAAATAAGACTTGGGGTTGCATTCCTTCCCTTCCCCTTTTTTTCTTCCTCTCGTCCCTCCCTTCCTTTCCATCTTTTTTCCCTCCCTGCCTTTCCCCTCCTTTTATCTTCTGCTTTTTTATTTCCTTCCTCTCCCTCCCCTCAAAAGTAGGACAACTAAAATCCAGCTAGACGATGTTGGGGAGCGCTATGAGCTTTTCCATCGAAGTCTGGGGGTAAAGCCTAAACCAAAAAAAATGAATTTTGTGAATTTTATCCTTCAAATGTGACAGCTGGTGGTAACAATTGTAATTATGTTTCTTAGAACCAACTAACCATTTAAATAAATAGGTAAATTTAATAGGCCTACAGTTAAAAGTGTGCTTATAATTTGTCTGGGGAATTTGGGAGGAAAGGAAAAATGGGCCCCCTAAGGTCATCTTGTCTACGCCACTAGTGACAGCAAACTTAATTCAAAATTATTACTAGACCTATTATTACTGTACATGTAGATAAACTTGCCCGGCCTGGTCGAGGGTGAGCCTCTGTGGCGATGGTTTTGTGCCAGCGCTAGCAGTCGCAGGATTCAACAGCCTCATGTTCTCAGCGTAATCACAACTGCGTGACTTTGAACCTTCAAACAACAACGCCAGATATTACACTGTAAACCACATAAACCATTTGAATTCGCAATGCCTACGTAACACAAGTTATGACACTTACGTAGGCATCGCAATGTTGAATGGTTTCGTTCAGCCTGTACGTTTTTATCGTTGACATTATGGCTTCTGTTAAGGGAACACATTCACATACATGCATAACTAAATGGCACTTAGTTTTCCCACGGTAAAGTTACTACATTAAATAGATGTGGTGAGCAGCATAAGAGACTTATATTGAGATTTTTTCGGCTGCATTGTTGCCAGACGTTGTAAAGTTTGGTCAACATTTGGCCAAGTTATTCCCAAAATACAAAGAGTGCCCTTTTATGGTTCACCGATATAGTGAATTATCATAGCATTATGTCTCCAACACGGGCGTCTCAGCAGAAGAGGCAGCAAATGCGTCTCAATTCCCCACCCCTAAAATTTGGGCTATCGAAAAATTCTAGTAAAATCTTCTTGTAAAAAAAAATTTGCGTCCAGCTGGGGCTGAAAAACACCACCAATTATCGGAAACAGTAAAAAAAGTAAAAGTAATTGAAATTTTTAGCATTCTTAAAATTTTTAGCATTCTTGAATTTTTTAGCATTCATAGCCTCCTCTGTCAGCAAATTGCAGCTGTCTGTCGGGAATTCTGTCAGAAAAAATACAAATTCCTGCGCCACCCACTTTTTTAATCCACGAAGCCGCTGGTCACTCATCAGCGAACATGTTTCTAAATCTCACTAAAATCCGCCTTCTCGTACGCCGTGAGACAAAAATAGTGCCAAGTGTCTGAAATCTCTTGGCGACGTGTTACTACGATATTTCACAACATCATGTGGCATAAATTTACAAGTAATCTAAGCAAAGCTATTGCGACGCGCGAGAGCATCGGTGCTATCACCTGCAGGAATCAGCGCATAATGTGCAATAAAATGACAATGTGTTTCGAAAGGGTAGGTCTACCCAAATTATGACGCCTCCGTACAGAGGACTGCCTAAACATAAGAGGTCGAAACTTGGGCTGCCAGAATCTAAGTTTAATGCTGCAAATTTTGTGTTGAGGTTGTGCTGGTCTATCTGTACTCAAAATTTCGTCGCAACTCACTGTTGATATATGCGTCTTAGCCTGAAAAAAAATCACTAAAAACCACTTTCTGGATTCCTAGGTCGTTCAAGGTCATCAATGTAGGTACACCCGGGAAAACTGTCAGTAGCACTTGTTATCAGAGATGGAAATGGGTCATGGATCATGGGTCAAATGGGTCACTATTTTGGATGGGTCACTGGGTCATGGGTCACTGCCAGTGACCCATTCACCCACGACGAATAACTGCGCAGTAGCTTGCAATTTTAAATATACTACTTACGTTACTGTAATGCAACCAAAACAAAATAGCGAAATAACAGAAAGCCAACGATGTCATGGGTCAACAAGAAACCCAACTGTCGCTAGGAGAACCGATTTTTTCTGACTATTAGGTTGAAACCTTTTACTGAAAATTGCGGCCAAACCGCTGCATGGTTATTATTGACAGCCTATAAAATGTCGTCATCGCCCTATTTTACGGTACCATTGCGAACCCCCTGCGATCATTCAAGGTCAATGATTTTCATGTCGTGTGAAAGAGCTTGTGTGACTTCCTATTATTGATTAATAACAACCTTGGCTCTGTCTTTCACCGTTTCTGAGATATGATGAGTTATCAATTGAAAAATGCACATTTTGCCCACCTTCCTCCATTCAACCCCAAATTTGAAAATGTTCCCCTTGCACTGGATCACTGCACTTGCGCTGAAATTTTGCATATAGTTTTTTCGGTGCGACCTACCGCTTAGCCACAATACATCCGTGACAGACAGAGACAGACAGACGACAAAAACATCGTACCAAAGGACCAGACCTTTAAGCTCACAGCTCAACGCGGCCCAAAAATGTTTTCGCGGGGCAAGAAGTTGCTATTTTTCGCCAGACAGCTGGAACATTTCCGAGAGAAAAAAATAGGGGGGTACAAAAAAATTAAAGTTTTTGCTCTTTTTCCAAAATAAGAGATTTTTCCTCCCAGGTTTTGCATTTTGGGGCAAAAATTTTCTGACACAAATAAATCTTTACGACAGGTCCAACTTGCATATGAAAATTTGTTTTTATCAACGGACTGTACTGCTTTTTTGTTTTGTATCTCAATACCAGGTTACCTACTTTAGTTCTTCTCTACGATTTTTCACTATTTAGCGTACTTTGTATCATAGCTGGAGGCTTAGTCTTAGTCTACAATTTTTGGTTCTCAAGACCGAGAATAATGAGGATTGTCTAGTACCACCATGCATTTCTAGTCCCATGCGTAAGACGAAATGATGTAATGGCCATGGGTCATGGGTCATGTGGGTCATGGGTCAAGTGTGCAATGGGTCACATGGGTTATGGGTCACAAAAGATGACCCATTTTCATCTCTGTATGTTAGAATAAACAGCAAGTCTGCGTCTATCTGTGACCTTTTTTTGTGCTAAATTTGTGATAGCAGCAGAAATAGTGGTTTTGTGGTAGATCAACCCACGCTGTTGTACCAGTCACTGAAGTCAATATTAGTAGTAGTAGTAGTAAACGTATCAGTTTTCGTTGTTGTTGTCGTCGTCGTAGTTGCAGTAGTTGTTGTAGTAGTTACCTGGTTGTCGAGGACTCTGTGGTAGGTCAACCCACGCTGTCGTACCAGTTGCTGAAGGCGCACTCACTTGAACTCGCTCGACTGGCTCACAGTGTGTCAACGCCTCTAACTCTTTTACACATACAAAGAGTAAAGGTAAAGGTAAAAGGTTCTATACCCCAGAAAGGGCGTAGGCGGGGTGCTTATCGCCCTTTTCTATGGCCGTTGAGCCCGTATGTAAATAGACCACTTAAGTCAGTGACGCATGGCCAGTGCGACGCCAGACCTACAGTCACATTCCCAGCCGTAGAAAGCGTGACCGTCCTTTGGCCACTGGTACCAAATTATAGCTACTGCTTAGTAAACAGAGGCACGCGTGTGTCAACGACTTGCCCAGGGTTGTTATTTGACAGTGCATCGGACGAGAGTCGAACTAGAGACCTCGCGATCACCAGTCCGACACGCTACCGTTGCACCACAAAGCCTCGTTCATACAGTCGCAGCAGATAATAAGCAGAGCAGCCGTTCACAAACTAATGTCCAAAAAACATCACAAACCGACATAATGCTAATCTAAATGTGCCGCCGTGGCCTTAAAACCGAATTTTTAACGGTTATTTCCATAAACAGGCGCCAACGTTTTCATCCTGTTGCTAAATCTGCCATTCCACTTCACTCCATCCCTTTTCCTTTTTCCTGCTTTTAGCTTCTTTCGAAAGTCTGCCTACTGTAAAGCGTTACTGCTTGCCCATTGGTCAGTTCGTCTAAAACTAAACCACGTCAGTTCAGTTCAGTTACATCGCTCTGTACATTCCTGCTAAATATTACGTCAACTCAAGCATTATTATGTCTACGAACGCGCAGCGGCTTCTTGCTTGAGGCGTCGATCTTCCATCGTCTTCGCGGCGAACGAATATCTTCTCTTGTCAACTATAATCTGCGCCTCTGTCATTGACAGGCGAAACTGCAGATCTAAACCCCACAAGACATAAATTTGTTGCTGCACTTAATACAAAACACAGCAGACAGATTCTATTCTGTTAAGAACGTTATCAAATCGCATGCAGTCAAACGGATAAACGCCCTCCCTAAATTACTTTCTTCTCGTTTCGCTCCACACCGCTTTCCTTTCCTTTCCCCTTCCTTTCCATATTATTATTCTCTATAAAATTTACCTAAGAAGTTTGGGAGAGCGTTTTAATCTGCCCCAACTGAAAGCTTTTTTTTGCCATTTTCAGCTTTCAAACCGTATCTCGTCGTTCATATACAATGAAAATGACTGTGTTTTGTCGGTTTGTCAAGTGAACAAATCTCACTCAGTTTATTTCCCCCAACTTTTCCAGTAAGCATCTTGTTTTCACTTGTCAACGGAGTGAACGCCGCTGATGTTAAATAACAAAACCCCCATGGAGTCAAGTTAAGGCACACAAGGCGGCGCTGATCCCCCGTTTGCTTAACCCTCAGCCAGACACCAGTTTACACTGCGAAGTGATTACGGATAAAGGGCCGGTGCATCGCGCGGTGTGCCTGTTAACGTCTCAGCTTTAGCCAACCGATACTCATTGCGCCCACCCACGGAGGGATGGCCAGGCTGAGTTGACACGTTCACATCCCGGAGTTTAATATATTGGTCAACACTTGACTGCAGATAAAGAAAAAAATCTGTGTTTTCGGTTGCAACCGGCAAAAAGCAGAGACAGGAGTCGGAATTTTATTATCATGACATGTTATACAATATTTCACAACAATTTATTTTTTAAAAAAAACAGATCGATACACTAAATAGTAGGCTACCGATGAGAACCAAAGCAAAGAAACTGCAACATTACAAACTAGATGCAAACAGTTTTTAGTAAATATCTAAAAGCAAAAATTCAAAAAGTGCACTGATAGTTTTAAGGATCCAGTACAAATTTTTGGAACGCGATTTTTTTTCTAGTGACTGACGGCATTCGGAAGGACAACAATTTGCTTCTGCCTGAGTCGTACCCTGATTGGTGCGTTTCAGCGAGTCGACCTCCTGATGGAGGGCCGCCAGCAATCCCTCATGTTCCTGACGCAGAAACCGAATGCTGTTTTCGAGGAAGCGAATTCTTCGTTCCGCCTGCGACTCGCCGCCGTCAGCCCTGCTCCCCTCACCGATTTCTGTCTCCTCGCTGAGTCCCGTCAGCTGTCCGTTGATAATGGCGGCGGCGGCCGGTGCATTCGAGAGGCGTTTCAGCCTGTCTTGGAGCTGCAGCGGCTTCAGCGCCGACGGACGCTGTACCTACATCAGAAACGATGGGAAATAAAACGTAAATTAAGAATACGAGTTTTTAAAAAATAGTCGTTTATACATTGTGTCTCAAAAAAGCATTGTGGACAGTTCTGGTCGGAACAAATTGAAGAAAGATCAACGGATATTAATTTTTTTTCGTTAAAATAGTTTTTTTGACAAAACTAGCCATCAAATGACCATCAAGTTTTCTACCTCACATAGTTTTAATGTCTGTTTTCGTCTTAACTTTGAAATCAAAACTAACGAAATAGCCTATTGCATTTTTTTTATCCAAAGGTTTAGCATTATTTAATCAAAATAGCATACAACAATTATTTCCACATTTCTGTCACTTGGGTGACACTGACAGTTCATCCAATTGTACATTTCCCATTGCCTTCAGTTGAGACAAGCAAGCTTGTATTCATGACACATTATGACGCCATCGTTACGTCACAACTAGCAAAGAACATTTAATCTACAGCCATATTTTGTTAAACTATTTTGAACTAGTATTTCTTCAGCTACAACTGGTAAAAAATTTTTGTGTAGGCTATAGCCTTAAATTAATCAGCAATCGACTAAGTTATAAAAGAAAGAAAAAAGGTTCATTTTTATGAAACACCGCCTATATTATATGTCAAGTGTATGGACAAAAACTGCAAATAAAAATGCATCTAACTCAAGAAGAAACACAAATGCTGACCACTTTTGTGGCTCACCCTGTACGTGCTAGATTAAACTGGCACCTTGTCTGTCGGTGATCCAAGCACAAATTATTCATCATATGCCTATCATAGATTGTGCTGGCCGCATCATTACCTTGCTCATGAGTGACCACTGCGTGATGCTGGGGGAAGGCAGAAGTGATGACGAGGCGCTTGATGCTGTAGCAGTAGAATGTAGCTCGGAGACCGGCGCGGGGTTAACAGGTCCGTCGATAGGCGAACGCCTCAGCATGCTTACCAACTGACCGTAGCTTAGATTGACCAGACGAACGTTTTTTTAACGGCATTGCTAAAACACACAAGCACGCAATGGCTAAATACTTCCGGACTTTTAAAAATAATATTCACAACTAGTGTTTGAATTGTAAAACATTAGCTGGGGCGTTGAATTTTTCGACCGTTGGAGTGCGAACAAAATTGTGATGTAAATCGTACGTACACTCGTGTTTCAAAAAGCATCCCCGACATTTTTGACTGCAGCTTGAAAATCAATTATCAGATGTTGATAATTTTTGGTGTGAATATTCCCGACACAACTTGCCAACAAATGACCGTTCAGTTTCCCACCTAACCCAATGTATGCTTCGAGATCTGCACTAATTAGGGAAAGCAGATGAAGCGAAATATGTGTTGAAATAAACAGAAAACCTGGAAAAAACATCCCCGACATTATGTTTTTGAGACACAGTGTAGTATGTATATCATTGACCCCCAGTACATAATTTGACAGTGTGTTGGGGGTTGAGAAAACAGTTTTGGGGGTTTAACCGCCGTAATCACTTTCCGGCAATTCAAACACTGTTTGCAACTACACAAGGAAAGACCGAAGTTTCCGAAGAGCCGAAAATCGATGCCAAAGCCCAACATATTTAGCTGTTATCATTCATATCTTGTAGGGCACGAACGCGCGTTTGAGCATAAAAAAGTCTCGAGAATGCTAAGCGTGTGAGTCTCTAGTTAACAGTGGGCATAGACTAGGCTTACTTACATTCATGCACGACTAGGCCTACACAGCTTCATTTTAGAACTGCATAAAAATTATTTTGTCAAGCCACGTGCAAAGCGACGGAAATAATAATGAACTACGGGTAAACTGAACAAAGCTGAACTGAACTGATTATGGTTTAGTTTTTAGTCGACCGTGCTTAAGTAACGGTCGAGCTTATGGCACGACTGACTGTCGTCCGTACGTCGCCGTCGTCGTCGTCTGTCACGGATGTATTGTGGCTAAACGGTGCGAGATATGGCCTATAGGTTGCTATTGATCACTAATAGGAAGTCGCATATTGGCTTTCAAAGGACATGAAAATCATAAAATCATTGACCTTGGATGACCTTAAAGGGTTATAACACACTATGATATGCCAATTGTGCGGTATTGTGGCTAAACAATAAGTCATAAAAGATCGTCAATGGTACCATCGGATAGGGCGCCGGCAACTATCTATAAGCTGTCAATAGTAACTACGTTTCCATCTGCAGCGGTTTGGCCGCAATTTTTAATTGAAAGTATCAAGCAATAAGAAACCGTATTTCGGAAACGGTGAGAGATAGAGCCAAAGTTGCTATTAATGACTAATAGGAAATCGCATACGTCCTTTCAGGTGAACTGAAAATCATCAACCTTGGGTGACCTTGAACGTCACTGATAACCAGTATGGTCGGCTATCCTAGCGATAGCTGGGCTTCTTGTTGGCGAATTGACCAATAGGCAAGCAATAGGCCTAGGCCTAATGCATTACAGTAGGCACCGTCTAAGGGCGTCGGCGACTACGTGACTAAGCGCACGTACGCGGCAACCAATGACCAATGGGCTCGCCTTGCTCGCCTTTTAGTCAGTTCGTCAACAACTAGACCGTGTATATATACGGTGTACGTGTTCGCGTTAGTTCAGTTCAGTTACATTGCACTGTACGCGCCTTTAGAGATGCCCCCTAAAAGTCCTGTTATACTCGGAAAACAGCTAGGCAGCATTGCAAACGCTAACGAAATGCATAGTGCACATCACACGATCAATTAACTCGAAATTAAACAAATGAAAATAGTAAACTGCTAGCATTATGTGCAAAATGATTAGAACGTTCGGTCCGTACCTTGTTTTATTTAATATAATACTAAACTGGTGTAATGTTATCAAATTTATGAATGTTGTTACGAATCCCAATGAATAGCGTATCTGTTTCTATGGCAACATAAATTACCGGTATCAGTTTTTCGCGTTAGGCTATATTGTTACAAAATGAGTATGCACTTACACTGATTCGCTTCTTAGTCAGTGCTTTTACTGATAAAAATTATCAAAATTATACGACAGTGACGATATTTATTAATCATTGATTACTGACGTCTTTCTGACGCGCGAGATGACGTAATCAAGATAGCACGTAAATAGCATAGGATGATAAATTGATAATGCAGTAGTTAGATGAAACTTTGCACTCCATGGTTTGCACATGATCCGTGATAAGTGTTTCATCATTATGACCATGATATTAATTAAGCTATGAAACGGTTAACGAATTTAGCCCATGTCCATATCTTGATTAAGCCGCAATATTCTATTTTAGTTTCATACTTTCGTTTATTTTTACACACTGTCGTTGCGTCGCAAAGTATTACTTCCGTTTATTTTTGTTATGCTGTCCCTATTTCGTTTACTGTACGTAAACAAAAATAGAATACGTACGATGCGCGTATAATAGTAATACGCGTATTCTATTTTTTAAATGTGCAAGTATTTTAACAGAACATGGTGTTACTGACCATGCACGGTGAAATTCAGCGTACGGTATCCCAACCCCCAGTAGACAAAGAACTTCATCCTAACGGACAGCTTAGAACTAGGCTAAACTACCACGATGTTCCGTGCATATTTCAAATTATCAGGGCTTTGTTTTTTTGCCAGAGGGTCCCTTAATAAAAGAAGAGGTCATTCTAAGAAACTATATAAAAAACGCAGTAGATTGGATTTGAGAAAGTATGCATTTAGCAACAGAGTAGTTGATCACTGGAATGCATTGTCTGATGCGTGTGTAACCAGTAATACAATAAATCAATTTAAAAATTGTTTGAAATGGGAATTGCAACCGGAAACACACAGTTAATCTAGTTATTAGGATAGTAAGCATTATATGGCTTTTGCCTGTGCTTACTTAGGCCACCAGTAGCTCTGGTGGCTTCGGTGAATTCGGTGAATACCACATGGTGACCTGTGACCACAGTATACCATAAACTGTAGGATAGTCCCACGGGCGGCGTTAGGAATCTGAAGCTGAGGGGGGGCAACGTCGGGGCAAAGGCCAGGGCACAGGGGAAACAATATTTTTGTGCAGGCAAAATGTCGACCTTATTCTGGAAGCTGATTGATCATTTGATGGCAAGTTGTGTCAGGAATATTTGTACAAAAATTTGTCAAAATTTGATAATTGGTTTTCAAGTCACAGTCGAAAATGTCGGGGATGCTTTTTGAGACTCAGTGTAGATAGCACTCACAAGCCACGTCACCTACCGATTTCTAATATTGTATTATGCATTTGATTTTAGTGATGGCTATGAATGACACCAGTGCTGATTTGATCAGTCCAGTGAAGCCACAAGAACATGCTGGACCTTACAATGACCCAGCTTATAAGAAGCTGTCCAGGATCAATGGAGATATCAACAAAATGACCAAGGAGCAGATGAAGGAAAAGCTGGCAAACTTGCATCTGGACACTCGGTAGTTTGTGACTTTGTGTGCTGTTGCTGTCTCGATTCATAAAATTGCAATATGTTGGTAGTAAGAACTGATCATTAATACTCAGTAAAAAACTCGTTACATATAATGTTAGGTTTGTGGTTGACTTTTTGCTGTTTTTTAAAAAATTTTTTCATTTTATTTTGTTTTTTATAGCCTGAATTTTGCATTTTGCTCAGTTCTGTTAACCAGTATTTTGTAGCAGTGCTGCACGGCTTTAGCACAACAATGAGAATCTGCATTTCTTCAAGCAGTTTTAGATGAAGCAATTTTAACTTTTTTTGTGGCTCTCTGCCAGTCTGTTGAAAATTCCTATAAAAGATTCGTTAGAATGATGACAGATTTTTGGCAGATTTAGCATATCCTGGAGTGGTTTTCAAAAAAACAGTTTGGTAAAGAAAAATTGAAAGCAGTGCTATTTTGAAAATTTAGATTAAAAAAGACTACTTTCATGATGGTAATTTTTTGAGTGCAATTACATTTAAGATGGGAATTTTTCTTTATTACTTTAAAAAAATGCAATGTAATATCAGTTTAGTTCTGCAACCTTGTTTTGTTGCAAATTTTATTGCTTTTTTTTTAAATACATAGACTAACTATTTATTGTGCAATATAAAGCTCATGTGTCTTTGTTTGGTAGTGGTCAAAAAGACGTGTTGAAGAAACGACTAAAGAGCTACTTCAAGCGCAAGTATATAACTCGGCCAGGGATTGCTGGACCGAGGCAGCCACATTACAGCTACTACATAGTGATAGACTTTGAGGCAACATGTGATGAAAATTCGCACAATTATCCACATGAAATCATCGAATTTCCCGCAGTGCTTGTTGATGCAGCTGACGGTACAGTGGTGGGTTTTAATCTGTTGTAATTAGAACTGATAACAATTAAAATTTTCGTAGACTTAACTGTTTGTAGATTAATGACTTGTTAATTGTTAATTTTGGATAAAGTAACAATGGTTATTGTGGAAGAAAAATGTATGTTTTATTATTTTTCAAGGTTATTTGGCCAACAGCTGTCACAAATGCACTGAGACAACAATAGGTCTGTATTATCATTAATAGGGCCTATATGTTTGATTTATCCAGTTCTTTGGAGAAAGTGATTATCACTTATCAAATGCTTGTTGCCATATTTGCTGTATAATGCACAATTTATAAATTCTATTAATTCTTAGAAATATATAATTATTAGCAGCTTTAGTTTTAGGCTAATCTGTGAATTTTTTATCTTATGAATGCTACTTTCGGTGTCTCGACATTGTCAGCTAGGTAACAGAGAAAGCATCTTGGCCATAGTGATTTTCAAACTCACTTTGTAGTTTGTAACATGTTGCAAATTAGGCGTGTACTGCTTACACTTATTTCTTTTTTAATCACTGCTTTAACTGATGAAATTCTAGAAATTGTTTGACTCTACTACACATAAATATAGTAAGTTGCTTGTTCATCCTATCTGTAGAGATGCTTACGGTGAGCCCAGGGATTCCGATAAATTTTTGAATAGTTCATCACACAGTTTCTAGAACTAGTTAATGTCCATTGTAGGCAGACGAGTTTCATTCATTCGTACGACCAACAGGTAACAGTCATTTGACGGAGTTCTGCAAGACACTTACCAACATCTCACAGGTACATAGTAGTGGTAGTAGTAGTGGCAGTAGTCGTTGTCGTCATTGTCATATTAGTAGTAGTAGTAGAGGTAATCGTAGTGGTATTGGTGGTCATAATGGTAGTCATGATCAGCATTGATCAGTTACTTTAATCAAGTCTCTCATAGTACACTAGCAAACTCCACTGAAGTATCCGAGTTGTATGATGTCATGTTCTGGTCATGGCGGTGTTTGTACTGTCAAATGTTAAATGATGGTGATGCTCTATAACTAAATAAAACTATATCAGATTTTGATCTTTGTTTGCTATTTTGTGTCAACATTATTTTAGCTATTGAACCACTGTAAGTTGATCACTTTGACTTATTTTGTTCGCTCACTTCTGTTAATTTTTCACTCTGTTTTGCTGTGAATTCTGTGCAGTGGCAGAATGGATATCATCGTAATTGAGTTTAGTTTTGGTAGTTGATTATTGGAAACATAAATGCGGTCAGACTATTCAGTGAAGATTGAATTTTGATTGTGAATTTATTTGCTGAAACAGTACTTTGCCATTTGATTGATTTCTGCATGCCATTAGCAGCTGTCATATTTTTGTCACCCTGTACCAGTGACACTTATAGTCAGGGTGCGTACAAACTGAAATGTTGTTTTCAGGAGCAGGTAAATGCTGCTGCAACTTTTCCTGATGTTCTCCGTGACATGGAGAAATGGATGAAAAGTCACAGGCTGGGAAAAGACAACCGCTTTGCACTGGTTACAGATGGGCAAGTATTATTTTGTGCTTATTCGTTGGGTTGACCTTAAATTTTGTAATTATTCGGGCTGTGGAAATTAACAATAAACTAGTTGATTGGTTGTTAAAAAATTAATTGATTAATTGTATTTTATAGATCACAGTTTGATTTTTGATGTCAGATGGCCGATTATTGTTATAATGTCATGAACTATGGTGCTATAAAAAATATATTACTTACTTACTTAGAGTGAACGTTTCAACGTTTATAATCTAACTTTATTTTGCATGACATGTAACTGAGATAATAGTGTTAGTTCAATGATCTCCCTTTGTGAGCTTGACTACACAGTTTGCATACAGTGTCATCACCATCGTTGTTTTTTTTGTTTGTGTTTTAGTGTGCAAAAGATAACAACAACCATTAGTTGAATTTTGCGGTTTTTGTGACCTTCCCACTTGACTATAAGAATCAATCAATTTTAGTATATTTTTAGCATGCTGGACTGGTGGCCACGAAGTCACTGGTGCGACTCGTTCAGTGCACTACCAGGTAACAGCCCTGGTCAAGTTGTTCACACAAGTGCCCCTGTTTACCAAGCAGTATAATTTGGTGCCAGCCAAGCGCAGTGACAGTGACTAGGAAGGTAATCGTAGGTCTGGCTTCAGTGGTCTATCCACCTGTAGGCTCAACGGCCATAAAAAGGAAGATGACTTGGATGAGCACTTCACTGATGCTCCTTGGCACCTTTCACCCTTTTCACCAGCTCTGGTAATTAGTTGGTGCATTGTGTTTGCAGGCCGTGGGATATGAGTCGGTTCCTATATATGCAGTGCACACAGTCCGGCATAGTTTACCCGCGCTGGGCTTGCCGGTGGGTCAACATACGCAAGGTGTTCTGCAATGCTTACCATGTCCAGCGTGCGGGGATCTCCACCATGCTTGAGATCCTTGGACTCGCATTCCGCGGACATCCGCATTCTGGCATCGACGACGCGCGGAACATCGCTCGGGTCCTGGCGCAGTTGATCGCTGACGGCTGTAACATCTACGAGAACGAGAAGCTGGTTCTCAACTCAGCACCAAGAAATAACCACAATGATGATGATGATGAGGAGGATGAAAATGTTTTGGCTGCGGAGGTTGCTGTTCTACAGTGTGATGATGATGATAATGATAATAACAATGATGATTTCGGACTTACAACTAACGAAGCTGTCAGTTTACAGAAGAAATTCATTTACTGTGATACTACTGCTACCGCTACTGTTGATGTTGATGATGATGTAAAGCAAACTGCCAGTCAAGCACGTCTAGTATTAGACAATGATGCTGGTTCACAGCAGGAATCCTTAACCAAAAATGACTTTCGGTTTCATCAACCAAACAATGATATCGCTGTTGCTGATGATGATGATGCTGCCAAAGAAGCAAATCTGGCAGTTGATGATGTTGCCAGTTTTTTGCAGCAGAAGTCTTTAGCTGAGGACAATTTTCATCAACCGAACTCTTTTGAACTCGAATTTTTGCCACTGTCTACTGAACAAGTATTGGATGATACTGTGAACTGTGCGGTGTTGTTAAACAATCTCTCAGCTTAGATTCACATACCATGTATACATTCATTTCTTTCCTGTGCCGCTGGTTTGCCAGTTTGAACTTTGCATTGGTAATTTGTATTGGTCAAAGTCGAATTGAAGAGGTGGGGAAACTCTACTTTTGCCCCTTGCGCTTACACTTTCCTTTCCTTCCCCCACCATTTTCTCACTTCTTTTTTCCATGCTTTTCCCTTTTCATTTTTCTCCTACCTTTCCTTAGAAGCAGGCCTTCTGAAACACATTTCCCTGTTCTGGGTAGTGCTGTAAGCGCCCCTAGAGTCGAATTGGGTACATTTTAGTGTTAAAATCTCACATTTGGTGGTACCAATCTTACTAATTTTTTTGAGAGTTGCTTGACCACATGTGAGGAAATACTTACTATACAGACTGAAAATAGGAGACGGGGAATGCAGTGGCCCCATGTTTCTTCATTACTTTGACCACTGGTAATTTGTGCCTGCCTTGTAAGCTCAATGAATAAATGCTACGTCACCGGGCGTTTTCACTGCCAGATATTTGCTCATACTAAAGATAGTGATGGACCCTCTAACAGATTTTGTTCAATGAGCTGTAATAAGAAAGCTGTGCAGTTTTATATGTAAAGACTCAACTCGTTTATTTGTTTTGATGCCCGGTTTTGTGAAGCTGAGTGACTGATCATATCGCTACCATTCGTTCTAATTACTGCCAACTGAAAAATGAGAATTACATAGACGTGACTATATAGCCCATGACTGTAGCCTACAACGCTATCGTATTATGTCTGAGAACTGGAGATAATAATTTTATTATCAACAAAAAATACACCACGTCTCTGTAAGTTACAGTGTTGTAACACACGTTCATGTATTTTATTTTTCATGTTTTTATTTTTGTAAAAAAAGTTTTGATGTTATTAATGAGTAACTAACAAACGATGAATAATGATTGGCACATGAAAATTATACTTATTGTTCATATCAGCAACAATTACATAATTATTATGCAGATTATCACGGTTAAGAGACAGATGTTACATTCTATTTTACTAACATTTTTAAACTAGTCCAACTGCCTGAAGTACGGTACGTACTAAGTTACTAACTACTGTTACAGTAGGCTATACTACACTGTGCATCAAAAAACACGGCACCAAATTTGTGTCCATTTTAGCTAAATGGTCATTTTTAAAGATTTTTTTACCAGTAAACTTTGCGGAAAATTTGCGATAAAACGGTCATTAAAGATCCCACCAAACAATGATCGGACGTTTAATGTGTTGCTGCACTACCTTGTGAAATAGGCTACGTTTGGTGCCATGTTTTTTTTTAAATCACGATGTAGGTCTATAATCAGACGAAGTCATTTTGTGGTTTCTGCTAACAAACTGACACGCAGTTACTGTCAACTAATTACTATTTATAAGTGATAAGCCAGCTAAAAGTAATTATGTCGCCAGAAAGATTAACATTAGCACACTTGTAATCACTAATAAGGCTGCTACGTATAATCGTCATAAGTGAAAACTTTCCTAAATGTTTGCGCATGTCACCTGCTGAGCACTGTATTACTGTACGCCAGCTCTATGAGTGCTTCTCTCAACTTTTGTCCTACGAAAGAATGATAGTTGTGAAAGTCTTTACTGTGCGGCTGTCCTAACAGGCCGCAATACATATCTTGCCGGACTTGTCCGTCCGTCCGTGTGCTTGTCTGTTATGCACGGGCTCCTGACTCGAAAAGGAAAAGACGTAGAAAAATAAAAAATCTGAGCGAACGTTCCTCGGAGCAGCAGTAACATTAACCAACGTGCCAATGTTCAGATAAAAATGTTACGGTTATCGTCACGCAAGACAAGCCAAATTCCATCACGCCGACTTTTAACTTTGAGACTAAATCAAAGGACTTTGACGCCGACTTTCATGACTTGTGTCTACGACAACATCAGGGACGACATTCCGCTAACTGTCGAGGACTTTGTCTCGGACTTAATTTCCTCGTGCGCTGTCATAAACTCAGGCCCATCGCGAGGAGGGGGGTAGGAATATAAGTTACCCCGGGCCCCGCGTTGCATGGGGTCCCGCAGTCGCTCAAAAAATTCAATATAAAGTACCCATAATGCGCCATTTAAAAACAATCAAACAATTTTCTCCCCAAAGGGGCCCCGTGAGAATATTTCCCCGGACCCCGCTGTAACTGTCGACGTCTCTGCGTTGACTAAATTCCATTAGAATGACACTCAACCGATTTTTTTGTTTTCAAACTGTCTTTGAGATCGAAAACAGTGCTCGAGAACTTCATCCCTAAGTCCCGGCGGTCTACATGAGCCTTGACACCGAGCGTGAGCGCGCGTAGCCACTTCGAGACCCGTAGACACCCAGCGTCGCTGGGGCAGTAACCCGCGTCGCTATCGTTCGACCTACTGACCTCATTCCCACGGCTCCGCTAACTAGGTCATCGTCATCGCTGACGTCACCGAGCGACGACGTCACCAGGTGGCTGTGTCGTCTCGACGCCGCCGCCGGAGACTGGTAATTCCCCGCCGTGTACCAGCGGCCTATGTAGGCCGAGGCCGGCAGAAGTGGCGAAGGCGAACCCCCTGCGAGTTCCGCTGATGGCGTTTTTCCAGCGGAATACGGCCTGGAGAAGCCACCACCGAGAACTTCAACATCAAGGACGGATGATGTAGCCAAACTGCGTTGTCGAGGGTTAAAGCTGGTAGGTAGATTTAAGAAATATGTTGATCTGAAATGGGAGGAGGGTTGCTGATGAGGGGGTCTTCGCGCGTTGCGTTGGGCCAGGAAGCTCTTCATATCGGCTTCGTCATAACTACTAATCGCCGACGATGTCGTGGTAGTTGATAAGCGGGGGTAGTGGTAGGAGTGAGGAGGTTTAACCGCCACTGGGGACGTGGTCAACACTTCTCCGACGGTGGTGGGAAACTGCAGTGACCGGGTGATGATGGGGGAGCTTTTGTACTGGAAGTATTCGTCCAGGATAACGTTGGAACCGCTGTGAAAGCTCCCAGCGCCGGTTCTGAGAGGGGGAGTAACGACGGGCAAGTTCTCGTCAGAGTCGGACGAATAAAGATGACGATGATGATGACGAATTAAGTCGGCGTTCAACTGTGCCGCTGGAACCACGACGTCTGGGAGCAAACGGTAGCTGCTGGAAGGTCTACCGGTGTCGGGTAAACCCAAGTGGTAAGCGGAAGATCTGGAGAACTCCAGGTCGAGGTAGGCAGTAGAAGGTCTGGTCGACGGTAAGTCATAAATTGTGGTGGAGAGAGAAACGCCACCGGAACCGACGGCAGAAAGCGGCCAGTCCACGTCACCTGAACAAATAAGCAAAGCAAAGTAAGTAAGTAGACTAACCCTTTATTATATTTCATCGGTCAAGCGCCATGCAGTAAACCAAAAAATACAACACAGGCATGTTAATGCAATAAAAAAGAAAACCAGAAAGAAAAAAATAGCCTACTCCACAGACGGGTATGGCGGAACGCTCCAAACTCCCTCAGCGGGGATAAATGGTGTATTAGAGTATAGATGAACATTTCAGAACTCCAGTATTCTATTCACGTCACCGCATATTGCATACTTGCATTTCGACAAGTCGCGGTAATGGACGAATACGAATGAATAAATGAATGAATGTATGAATGCAAAGTCATCTAAGTCAACAGGATAATTTAGGTAGACATACGGAATTTGTAGCAACCAAAATGGCGACCCGCTAAAATCGGCGGCCCTGTTCGGCTGAAGACCTCGAACATGCCTAAGACGGGTGTTTAAGCTCACACCTCGTGATGATGACGTCACCTGCTCGTGGTGGATAGTAGGCTGAGTTGACGTTGTCATCGTGGAGGGACAGTTCACCGATTGTTGTGTCTATATCCCGTAGCAGACGTTCTCGGCGTGATGAAGTGCTGGTAACAGCATGAAGGGACGAGGAGGGTCTCACATTGCTGATCATCACGCCATTGGTTACCAGTAGGCTGGGTACCACTCCACCGTTGTTTATGGGTTTGTGTTGTTCGGTCGCTATGCCCGGTGCAGCGCCGACTAGCGAGTGCTGCGTGAAACCGTTTAGAATCTCGCCGTTCTTCGCCACAGCCGAATTAGTTTCCTTCAATCATCCAATCAAAAAACACAGCAACAACTTAAGGCGCGTACAGAGCGACGTAACTGAACTGAAATAAACTGACACAGTTTAGTTTGACGAACTGACCAGTGGGCAAGCAGTAATGCATTACAGTAGGCACTGTCTATAGCGAGGGCGGCCTACGTGACTATGCGCACGTGCGCGTCAACCAATGACCAGTGGGCTCGCCCTGCTTGCTTACTAGTCAGTTCGTCAAAAACCAAACAGCGTGAGTTCAGTTCAGTTATGACGCTATGTTCGCGGTTTTTACACAAAGGTCAGACGCTTAGGAACAAAACTAGCGGCTACGTGAGATAAAAAGAAGAGGGGGATCGAGAGGGGGCGCGAAATTATCATTTTCAGACAGGGAGCAGTGTAAATTTTCGACAGACGATATATCAGTGCCCGCCGAAGTCTCAATTGTCCATAAATTCCTCTCCTTAAATGTGACATTGTCAAAACAAAAAAATGTTCCCACCCCACATTTCTTTAACCCATGCAGATTTGAAAATATCTGCCTTGCGCTGGATCGCTGAAATTTTGTACGCTAAGAGCCACGACATAGGGCTAATCTTGTAATATTTTTTCCCGATAAGATCTACCGTTTAGCCCGGTACATGCGTTACCGACAGACGACGGACATACAGACGACAGATGACACATCGTAGGCTATCAAAAACTCGACCTTAATGGTCGGCCAAAAAATCTAAATTCACTCTGTCTAAGACCGCTGGCTAAAACACGAACGCAAAGGCGTCATCTGGGGAATGGGGGATCTACGCACCCCCGCAAGGATTTATGACTTCTTTTCCTATAAATCGTACCTGTTGCAAGAACAATACGTTTCGTGTACGTACTATAGACTGAGACCCCAAATGTTCATTAGAAGTCTCCCTCTAATGATTTACTGAAATGACGTCACTGCATGAATGTTGTAAAGTATACCCTATGGTCGCTTACCTCGCCGGTGTCTGCGGACTCTGCGCCATGATTGGAGTCGTCTTTAGTGTCACTGTCGGTCGTCCTGGACGTCGGAGTGTCAGCCCGCGCCGTCCTGTCTCCTGAGCCTGCTCCGGACGACATCTCGTGAATTCTCGGCGAGCGGCGCGAAACCCGGGTCTCCGCGCCGTCCAGCAGACCACGACATCGCGCAAACCTGTCATAGCATGTCATATCATATTACAGGTGACCCGACAAAACCGAAAACTGTGATATAGGCTTAGGTTTAGGAAATAAGGTTAAACTTAGATAGGGTTATGATTAGCCTGATTAGGTTAAGAAATTAATCAAACTTTGGGATAAGGCTATGGATTGGTATAGGGACAGAGTTAGAGATTAGGATTATAAGTAAGATTAGGAATACGGATAGGGTTAGGTAAGGGTTAAAGTTAGGGCCGGTTAGGGTTAAGGATTATGGATCAGTGATAGGGATAGCGTTAGGGCTAGGGTAAGAGTTAAGGTTAAGATTAGAGTTCGTGTAAAAAAACCTAGTGGGATAGTTTTGATGTTGCAGGTTTTGTCAGTCCAAGTTTTGACAGGGAACCCATATCACAATGTGCGCTTCAGTTATAACTAAAATAGCTTGGTGGTGTATCGGTTAGAGTGTTGGACTTAAGATCGAAAGGTCTTGGGTTCAACTCCCGGTCGGGATCAAGTGTTCACTACTTGGATAGGTGACTGTCTGCAGACAGCTAAACCGTCTCGGTAGGCTATAGGCTATGCCTATAACCAACACCAAGGTCAAGCCATCTTTCCGTTCCTCAGGGGTAGGTAAATCTATAGTAGGCCTATCGGGCCCGGTCTGTCTGGCTTGGGTTAAAGAGAGATGCGTTCACCTGTGTCGCGTGGCAGGTAACACTGTGTGATTTCATGCGGCAGGTGACGCTCAGTAGCTCCGTAATGAGTTTCCTAATAAGAGCTCTACAATCATCGTCTTCAGCTTTTTAGCTTTATCTACTGAAAGCGCAATCAACGGACGGAGTTTCGCCAAATTTAGCACGGGGATCTCGCAAATCTAATCAAGTGCATGTAGGCCTTAAATTTCTGGTCAATCGGTGAAGTGGTCTTGGATCTTCTAGGGGTTGAATTTCGCCGTTCTCCATTGACTTACGACGTATTATTGACTATTAATTAGCATGTCAGCGTTAACACAGTGCTGCGCTACCGCGCGCCTTGTGGCCTTGGTATATTAATTGGCCTATTGCCGCTGTTGAATACTAGGCCTACACAAAATAAGAAAATTACAATAACCGCTGACAAGCTTCACAAACGTAAAACTATTTATTTACACGTTAAAATGACAACTGACTTCGTAAAAATACGAACACTGTTTCAAAGTAAAAGTAAAACAATGAAAGCTCTCTTGCGCTTTGCACGGTCAGTCGATTCACACGTTAATCGCTAGGCGACACTGGTTAATTGAAACTTATCACCGTTTGCATTCGCGCCATTTCTACCTTACTTAAGCACAGTTGGTTATTAGCTGCGTTACAATTAAATGCTAGATGAAAATAGCTAATAAACTAATTATCATAGACTAAAAAGTCATACTAGCTATGCCAGTCTCGACTAGCAAAAAATAGACACCATTCAGACGGCATAGAAACTTTGTATAAGTAGGGTAGTCCAAAAAACATCTTTCAGCTCAGTGCCAAGGGTGAACGATAATAAATAAATGGGATATCGATGTTAACGGCGATATACGATGACTGACACATCGAAAACCGCAAAAATCATAAAAAGGTGATTTCACTCACCATCACATTGTCTGACTGTCAATGTGCTGTTGAAAAGTATCACCTTTTTATGATTTTTGCTGTTTTCGATAAGTCAGTCATTGCATGTCGCCTTTGACGCGTGTGTAAACTGATGTTTTGTACATTTATATTTGCTGTTTTATTACAATAACAAAGTTTTAATGTTGATGGTCAATTATAAACCATCTGCTTTCCATGGTCATGAAGACACTGAACCTTAAATATTTTGGGGTCACAATTTTGATCTTTAGGGGTCACATGACGTCATCGGTCACGTCAAGCAAATGTCAAGGAAACACCAAGCAATTAGAGCACACGTTGTGCATGTGTATTTTAAATACATTTGCTTGATGTTTGCTTGATCGTGTAAACGAGGCATAATTCAGTTCAGTTACGTCGCACTATACGCGACTTAACACTTGGATAAAGTCGAGAGTGAAACAGACAGGGTCGACAGTCGACTTCTAGAGACGGAGACAGTGAAACATAAGAAACAGCATGTAGGCTTAAACTAAATATAGATGACTGTGCCTTTGAGTAAACTCATAGGTTGAAACGTTACTTAATAAGTTTCACAAATTCATCAAAATACAGCCATTTATTCTGACAAAAATTTTCATACAACTATGACCTACTTACTGTCCGCCGTAGCGACACTTGGCGGGCAGTCGTTCCAACGAAGGCAGCAGCGGTGCGGTTGCCGAAACGTTGACAATTTGTATCAAAATAAAAAGGTTGTATTTTGATAAATCTGAATAACTTACTAAACTAATAGATGTGCTTATGATACTAGGCGTTGTTAGAAAGACCTGACAAGCTGTCGCCGAAAGCCGACATTCGTCAGTACGACCGATCGTTTTGCTTTGAGCTCATTGATAACTTGAAGCAACGGTTTGTGTTCAGATACCATGAGGTAAGCCGCAGCAACCACTCCACTGCGATTCACACCTGCCAGTGGTCACACAAGCACCAAAGTTCATCGAGAGTGGAATAGCAAAACGTCACAGCTGCAGTTATGTATGGCAAAACATCCTGACTACAAACTGCAAAGTTCTTTAAAATGCTACACAAATAAGCCTATTTATTTCACTAATTTAGCCTACGAAAATATAAAACAGATGTGAGTGTTATTTATCAACAATGACACTGGAGTTAGACTCCTCAGCCGCGCCCACGCCGCCGAACCGTTTTCGGCTGGCTGCAGTAAAATCTTTCTGGTGAGCCGGCTCGAGTCGGCGCGTCGTCGAAAATTTGGCTGGCGGCGGCGCCAACATTTTCCGGCGGCGGCGCGGCTCGAGTCGGCGGCGCCACTCAGTCAACACACTAAAAACGCTAACTAAGTGTTGTAGGAGGCCTACTTCTAATATTGATGCTTGATAGCACGACTACAAATGAAAAGTGCTCACACTGCAACATTACATTACCGTAATTTCGGCTGGCTTGGCGGCGCGCCGTCTGCTTTTCGGCTGGCGGCGGTGCCAGATGATTCCGGCTAGCGGCGGCGGCGCGAGTCGGCGGCTGAGGGATCTAACTGAAGTTGTTTCCAATTATCTTGAAATGTCGTCAACAGCAGATACGATATTTTGCCATTCTACCCTCTGTCTGATGACAGGTCAGCACAGCCTCCTACCCTCAGCGAAATAGGAAATGAGTAGCCTAGATCTTACGGGGGTGAGGACACCGTTTACACGATCGAGCAAACAGCGAGCAAACGTCGAGCAAATGTATTTAAAATACACGTGCTAACTGCTCGACGTCTGCTTAATGTTTGCTAGCATTCATCCAGCTAGCTCGATGAGCTATGATAATTAGCACGCTAATTAGAAGGGTGGGCGGGTTGTAATTGGAAGGCCTATATAACATATGTGTTCTGTTTACCTGTCCTACTTTATGGGCTTGAAGCAGTTCCTTTGTCAAATGCCAACACGGCCACACTACAGTCAACATGGAGAGTTGCTTTATACAAAATATTTCATGTACGGGATATAAACAATCGGCTGTATATACAACGTTGTATGGATATTCTCCCTATTGGTTTTGTTGTTGATCTTAGAAAGTTAATTTTTTTGCATAAGCAAAGTATGCACGTGATGACTATTGTTAATGCTGTATTTTACATTTTTGGTTTTAGAGAATATGATATCTTATGTACAAGATATTCTGTTACCAACAGACAGTTTCGCAAGTGTGTTTGAAATGCTTTTTTATCTTGTTTTTAGCTTTACCTAGCTTTAGTTTCGCTTTGTACATATATTATTCTGTCTCCTCTGCTTTATGTTACACTGTACTGTGTGAATTGAAATAAATATATAACACGTGATCAGCTGTGCGCCAAGCCTAAGCCTACATTTGAGCCAGGGGGCAGGGTTCCATCAGGCCTGCTTGATTTTTGCTCGATGTTTGCTCGTTCGTGTAAACGGGGTATAAAAGCCGATGTGTATGTCACAGACCGTAGTTGCAATGTACGAAGCCGCAGCCGCCGGACGACTCGGCTCGGCTCAGAAAAGCAATTGCCTCCAGCAGGTAGGGCAAGATGTCGTACTCATCGTAGTCCTCCGCCGGCATCATCAGGAACGACCGGATCCCGGACTCCGGTTTGTATGGCGACCTGTATACAGCGTACACACCACGGCTGAAGGAAAATAGGTTCGAAAAAGCCAACGTTTTAAGGTTTTTTCAGAAAAGTTTCAAAACCTAAAAATTTTAATTTTTACTTAGGTTATTTTAGTTTTTTTGTTTGTTGTGAAATTTATTACATACCATATTGTAGTTTATATTTTAATCGTGATTTTTGACTACCGCTACGTCATCTTGCTATAATGAACAGAGACAGGGTAGTCAGGCCTATTATGATGTTTTTTGGGTCGTAATTTTATGTACGGTGTTCACTGGACACTGAACTAACCCCCCCCCCAAAAAAAAAACTTTAAAACCTTCAAAAACCTTTAAAAAAGTATTTAAAAAAACTATTTTTAAACCTAGTCTTTTCACAGGATTCGTTCGGCGACAAAATGGGGGTTTTTGTTGAGTTTCACAATGTTTAACCGCCCCGGCTAAAGGTTGTAGATCATGTGCTGTCCGATAAGAAGTTTAATCGGCGATACCGACATAAGTAAATTCCATCCTGTTCAGCTGGGTTCCGGGTGAAGCACATCACTCCCAGATTTTTTTCGGCTAGAACAGCCACAGTGTTAGAACCGTACACCCGACTAGGTGAACGCGCCCAGCCATAACCCAAACTGGTAGGCCTACTCAATTTACTTAACCCAAAAAGATGACAAGTTGGCCAGTCAGATGGCCATACATCATCTCTTTATTCCCATTTGCAAACACGATGAAACTTAGCTGGCTCATCAAGCGATCGGTTAACCCCCTTACTTCCCCTTTCATTCCCCTGCTTTTAAATACGACCCTGGTACTCTAATATACGCATAATATCGGGTGGTTTGGTGATGTAACGCTAGGGCGGACGTTGAACTTGTGATAGCAAGGTCGTGGGTTCGACTCCCGGTCGGGACGCCATCAAGTGGTTACTACTGTATGGATAACTGTCTGCGGACGCGTAACCGTCTCGGTATAACTAACTCCAAGGTCGACTCAGTCTTCCATCCCTTCGAAGTAGGTAAATCGAGTTCCGGACTGGCTGGCTGGGGTTAAGGCGGGGCGCGTTCGCAGCTGTGTCGGGTGGCAAGTATGTAACACTGTCTGATCCCATATGGCAGGTGACGCTCCGTAAATTTCAGATGTGCTTTCCATGGAAAGCTGACCCCACTCTACAACTCTCAGTAATTTTACATTTATTACAGATGCAAAAAACATTACTCTACGAGACATCGTTTTATCAGCATATTTTTCAGCCAACAAGACTTATCCGTGGAAATTATTGAATTTTACATTATTTCGGTGGCATCATTTCAGTAAATCCTTGGGGTCTCAGAAATCTTTGGGAGATCTCGGTTTACATGACGTATTGTTCTTGCAGCAGTAACACTGTTTCAAAGGTACGATTTACAGGAGAGAAAAAAATTAAAATCATAAATCCTTGGGGTCGGTCGGTCTTCCCTGCCCCCTAAATGACACCTCTGCATTATTTTAAGCTTCCAGTACCTGGTGAGATCAAAGGTGCGAGTGCCGGCCATGTTGAGCACGTGCGTGATGTCAAGAGCTGATAGCAGCTGCGGATCGTCCGCGTTGTCCTGGTCTCCGATGTACAGGTGCTCCGACAGTCGTGTTGGGTGGGACGGCGGAGCGCGCGACTTAGACGGGAACGCGTCCAGTATCTCGGCCATACAGTGCATGTAGTAGTCGTCGCTGTCGTCCGGCACCGAGGGCGCATCGTGGAGCAGCTGCAGAGGTTCAACCGTACAGGACTCACCGTTGATCGACGGACCTTTCGTCGACGTCGTCATTTTGCTGACCAGATCTCACTCACAAGTCCCGCTGCATATCAACGAAACAAAAATTAACACAGCATTTTTACTATTTTTGTATTGCAGAAGCGCATTAACTATTCGGATAAACAACAAAACAATAAACACGAAAACTGAGAAAAATGTCGCTAATTATAATTTTCAGCATCAACAGCAATACCGGGGAGCTAATTTGTCGGTATTATCCGATATATTCCAGGACCTGAAAAACCTGACCTGTCAAGTCAAAAAAATGTCTTTGACGCTTAGGAACAGGTACACAAAATTATACTAGTGATATCGGCGCAAGACCAAAAAATGTGAAAGAACCGCAGGCGGGGGTCGTTTACCGACCCTCTCCTTAGACATAGAAGAGTTAATACAAATTCGGCAAAGACCGACGCATGTTATTTTATTTTATCTGACTAATAAACCTACCGTATAATTATGCGTGCAGCCTAACCGGGTTTACTATTTCTGATGCACCTTGACCCAGTTCATACTCCATGCCAAAACACAAGTAGCCTATGTCGTAGAATAGGGTACTTGGTATCACGGTTTCAGCTAAAACCGTCAACAGTTGGCGCGTAGCTGGAACGGACATTACTGTTAGTCTATAACGTTACGTGAGTGACTGCAGAAACGTACGGTATCAATTGCAGAGAAAGATATCACAATGCTCCTGCTGCTGGTGTTGCTATGGAAACAGATGCTGCATTAGGGTTATATCTTTCTCTATACAGCGACTTATAGACCTGTTTCTGTTTATCTTTGCGACTTCTTATCTGCATTCCATGCGTACAGCGCCATGGGCTTAACAGAGTCAGTTGGATATTTTATTCGCTTTCTATTATTGCAGTATAGGCTACGAAACCTGGATACTTTATAGATTCAGCGAAAGGTCGCTAGTCTATCTTGCAGAGAGCAACCAGTGGGTAGGCCACTAAGATAGAACGAAAAAGTCGGTGTGCAAAGTATAGGCTAGGCTGCTTCAAAAAATTGATGCTAGCAGATAGGGGAGACCCAGGCAAAAGGCACCACCTAAGAGAATCTTGTCTTTCTCTCTCTTGCTGTTGGTCCATAAAATTTTAATGTGCCATAGACCGTTCACGGATCTTGTAAACAATGCCAAAAAATGTCGACCAAAGTTCACCGATTTCGAGAAAATCGAGACCAAAGTTCAAAATTTGATCACCAAATAACTTTTTCATTTTTGAACTTTGGCCCACAATATTTGCGGGCCTTGTAGTCCGTCCCCAGGGCTTTCCAACAGTTCCGAAATATGTGGACCAAAATTCAGAAATTTTGAGAAAATCGGGACCAGAGTTCAAAATTTGATCGCTCAATAACTTGTTTGTTTCTGAACTTAGGCCCAAAAAGTTTTGGTGCCTTGTAGCCCTTCCCGAAGGCTTTCCAAGAACATCAAAATATGTGGACCAAAGTTCACCAATTTCGAGAAAATCGGAATCATCGTCAAAATTTGACCCCTCATAATTTTTTTGTTTTTGTACTTTGGCCCACAATATTTGGGTGTCTTGTATT
>Ga0209367_1000846_pt1 | contig 34477 bp, 16 predicted proteins | sample WorMetLIZISLAND2_FD_187412 | JGI IMG/M metagenome (GOLD analysis project Ga0209367, IMG submission 187412) | Marine gutless worms symbiont microbial communities from Max Planck institute for Marine Microbiology, Germany - Olavius geniculatus... ... | reverse complement strand
TTCCTCCTGCGTTAGGCGAAACAAGTCCGGTGAAGTTTGGTCCAGTGACCTTGGAGATCTCGATGTTGAATCGTACCCACCCAAAGTGCATTTTTCGGAAGACCATATTTCGGCCCCTAGGGGGTGATATGCCCCCAAATTTTTACACGCGCTACAGAATGACCAAGTATTACTAGTGCACCCCCCACCAGGGACGGGGGCCCCCTTACAACTTTTTTCAAAGGGGGGTCAAAAATTGGCTTAAAATGTAGCGTATTAGCCGCGAGAACTTTGGAGCCAAAAAGAGCAGCCTCATGAAACTTTGCCACGTGACGTGCTGCTAGATGGGGGTGATAATGCGAGCACAACTTTTGGGGGGCACTGCCCCCTTAAAATTTGGGAGGGCAAAAAACGTGCAAAATTCAGTACGTTTTACGACAACTTTCGAGTTTGACCGCAAATATCTCTAAACAGGATTGAGATATCGACAAGCAGTAAATGGCGTTATCAAATACAGTTAATTCCGCGTTGAATAAAAGAAATTTGGTGAACTTCAGTCTACTAACACCAGAGCTAACATGGCTAATGTTTACCCACCCAAATCAAATTTTTCGGAAAACCATATTTCGGTCCTTAGGGGGTGCTGCGCCCCCAAATTTTTACAGGCACTAGAGAATGACCAAGTCTTACTAGCGCACCCCCCATCGTGATGGGGGTTCCCCTTACAACTTTTTTCAAAGGGGAGTCAAAAATTGGCTTAAAATGTAGCGTATTAGCCGCGAGAACTTTAGAGCCAAAGGGAGTAGCTTCATGAAACTTTACCACGTGACGTGCTGCTAGATGGGAGTGACAACGCGGGTACAACTTTTAGGGGGCACCGCCCCCTTAAAATTTGGGAGGGCAAAAAACGTCCAAAATTTAGTACGTTTTATGACAACTTTCGAGTTTGACTGCAAATATCTCTAAAACGAATAGAGCTATCGACAAGCGGTAAAAGCGTTATCAAGTACAATTAATACTGCATTGAATAAAAAAATTTGGTGAACTTTGGTCCACTAACACCAGAGATTACGCGGCTAATGTTTACCCACCCTAAGTCAGTAGTTCAATAGTGCGCGTTTTGCGTATGCTAATGCATTTGTGTGCGGGCCACGTGACTTTGCTACCGGGGGAATTTCACCCCTCTAAATTTCTCCCCCCAATCGGACTTAGGGCGCCGGGCGGACTCACGTTGGGCCTTGCCCCAAATTTCTAGTTTTATTTGAAAATGATATACATAAGTATTATGTTGTTACTTCAGTTATATGAAAAGTGGGCCTGTCTTATTGAGTCGTAATTTATGGGCCTAGTAGTTGTCACAGCACTGACAAAAAGGCCTGGCTGATCATAACAAACGTATATAATTTAATTGTCATCGGCACAGGCTTCTATACCTCAACAGTGATAATGAAAAGAAAGTCTAGTGAACTTTAGTCAAAAAGGAAAGAATCTTTGTAAGCATTGTGTGCTTTTCACAATGCACATACACTGTTTAATGAACTTGTTTGTAGTTATATAGAGAATATTTGTGAATATGTGTAGAAGATACATCAGCAGGCTTCTGCAGGACAGTTGAGAAGCCACGCTGTTTGTGTTGAAGATGTTCCATTTGCCAAGGAAGTACTGGTCTCGTGCATTTATAGTTCACAGTATAATGCAGCAGCGTCACATGACAAACTACTTCGTCGTCATTTTTCATCAGTGAGGTAATCAGAAGGTCTGGATACGATTTCTGGAAAATGTGCTGACAGAAGTTTGACATTTCTACTGCTTTGAAGTCTTTTTTGACATAACTGGCATTATGCTTCGTTATTATCATAATTAAGATATTGTCCTTGTTCTCCTATGTGCTTGATGCTGGATTAGCTTTTGTCAATGCCAGTTTGATCTTACCTTAGGAGGAACATCTACAGCATGTGGCCAAAAGTGTGTCATAATGGCTGCGATATGAATGCTCGATATTTTGCCAGTTAAATTCCAGCATAGTAAACGACATTATTTCAACAAAAGCACTGTAATTGCATGTATGTGCTCTTGCTGGTGTATATCTGCCATTTTTCACACATGGAAAGTTTTTTGCCCACCATGTATTTTGCCCAAAGGTGAGCCAAGGTGGGGACCCATTTTCAGTAAGTACTGGCCACCAGTAGTCATAATCGCCACAAACCAGCTTGTTGCAAATTTTGTCTGGGTCCACCTTTATTTCTATCTGACTAGTAGCTTGTCAGTTGTTATTTGTCAGCATTTTTGAAATGTTTTAAAACTCTGTTTAACCTGATAAGGTGATAAAAGTGATGCCAGTTTTTGTCAAATTTTGCCGCTGTATCCGTGTTATTGATGGTTGTCAATTATACATGTGCAGGTTTCTGCAAACTGGAGATGTGTTTTTGATTGAAGTTAATGGTAAGTAATATCTGATTATTACGAGAGTGTTACAAAATATGATAGCTTAATGTCTCTAGTATTTTGTGACAGAATTTCATGCCGCTGGGTAAAAGGGCTACCCACAAATGAGGCAGCAAAAGAGGGGCACCCCCTCTCCTTAAAAAGTCATTATTCTACCGTTATTGGCTTGTCTAATGTGAAAATGGTTGCAGATAGGCACAGACGTGCTGCGTATTATAACAAGCATTGGTGACGAGCTTCTTAGGGAGGTCAACATCAATGACCTTGACTGACCTTTAACTCCCAAAATACCAGGTTTTAGTGAATTTTTTCACGATTTTGGGCTGTGACTTTAAAAGTAGGGAGTTTTAGTGATTTTTTTGTGATTTTTCGCTGCAGTAGCATGAATTGCAATGAAATGGTTAGAGATAGACCAAGACAACCTGTGAACAAGAATTGCTTTTGCGTGTCTTATGAGCATTAACTCAGATTTCTTGTTCTGGTAGACTGTAGGTCATAATTATACTAGCTTCACTGAGTTTTTTATCATTTATTTTTGTCGTTGTGAAATAATGCTGATGACTGTGCATTTGGCCTTGTTGTTCGTGTGCAAATATGCTGATTGTGATTATGCATATTGTGAAACCTGCTATATGCTGCTGCTGTGGTTACTTACATCTGACTTGTAACAACATCAGGCAGTTACTCATACACTTTTGTTGAATTTTTGACAGTTAGGCTTTATAGAGGTATGTCTAAACCCTGAAAGAATTTAATTTTCAATTGCAGCTGAAGACAATGATGTACTCCAGTCTTTTGATGGCCTTGGCATGCGCTGTGGCTTTGTATATTTCAAAGTGAAGCAGTTGTCAGTAGAAACCAGTTTTATCTCTGACACAGCTTTTGTTGATGTTCGACACACCACATTGCTGCTGGTCAGTCTGTTTACAATCTGATAAAATATACAGGATTAATTGTTTTTTTGGAGAATTTTTTTCCAGACTTATATGCATTCCTTATGTTGCTAAATTTTTACTTGATATCGTATACACTGTGGTCCATAAAAACGTGCCACTTTTATTTTTGGAATAGCTCTATGAAACATTGGCCAATTTTAATAATTTTTGGCATGCAACATTAAGAAGAAACATGATGCAAATGACTAGTTTTGACCATCTTACCTTAATACTGTTGCTACACTCCCTTGTGAAATGCAGAAGTCATAGTTTGACCGTTTACAACAATGAATTCATTCGGGATAGCGCATGTGTTGGCTCAAAAATGATTAACTGAATAGCGACAAAAACAATTGGCAATGATTGTCTCTGAAAAAGTCATACGTGTCATATCACATCGTTTTTATTACAGCATGTGCTCAAAATATCCTCCTCCAGCATGAGTGCAAGCGGTAGATGTTGACACTACTCGCTAACAGCAGGTGCAATAACCTACATTTCACAAGTTAGTGTAGCAGCAGTATTAAGGTGAGGTGGTTAAAACTATAGTCATTTTTATCAAGTTTTTTTCTTGATGTTACATGCCAGAAATTATTAAAATTGGGCAATGTTTTACAGAGCTATTCAAAAAATACTAGAAATTTGGGGCAAAGCCCAACGTGAGTCCACCCGGCGCCCTAAGTCCAATTGGGGGGACAGTTTAGAGGGCTCACATTCCTTTCGTAGCAAAGTCACGTGGCCCAAACTCCAACACATTAGCATACACAGAACATGCTGTGTCAACAGAGTAGGTAGACATTAGCCAACTAACCGTTGTCGTTAGTGGACCAAAGCTCACCAATTTTTTTTGTTCAACGTGGGAGGGATGGCAGTTGATAACGCCATTTACTGCTTGTCGATAACGCTATCCATTCTAGAAATATTTGTGCTCAAAGTTGAAAGTTGTCCTAAATCACGCCAAATTTTGGACGTTTTTCGCTATCCCAAATTTTAAGGGGGTGGTGCCCTCCAAAATTTGTATTCACGTTATCAGCCCCACTTAGCACTACGTCATGTGGCAAAGTTTCATTAGGCTACTCCTTTTGGCGTTAAAGTTATAGTGCCTAATTCGCTATAATTAAGGCCAATTTTTGACCCCCCTTGGAAAAAAAATGTGAGCGGGCCCTGTCCCCAGTGGGAGGTTGCGCTAGTAAGACAGTCATTCTCTAGCGCATGTAAAAATTTGGTGGCACAGCACACCTTAGGGGCCGAAATATGGTCTTCCGAAAAATGTGCTTTGGGTGGGTACAATTCCACATTGAGATCTCCAAGGTTACTGGACCAAACTTCACCGGACTTGTTTCACGTAATGTGGGAGGAATCGCTGTCGAACGAGTAACTCACCGATTTTGAATATCTTCATTTTTTCCGGAGATATTCACCACCAAACTTTGAAGACGACCGAAATCGGGCCAAATTTGCATGTTTTTGGCCTCAAAAATTTTTTGGGGAGGCTCCCCCAAAATTTTGGACCGGGATTATAAAATTGAATGCACCTCCGAGCATCATGCAAAATTTTGTGCCGATCGGCCGTCAGAGCTCGGAGATTACATGAGGAAAAAAATAAATTCCTGCAAAACATAAGCCCTCCCGAATACTATCGTTTCCGGGCAGACTAAAAAGTGGCACGATTTTTTATGGATTACGGTTTATTTTGAAAATGATTTTTGTTATATTTTGTTATCTGTTGGTTATTAAAGTTTCAAATTTTTTTATTTTGTTTCTGAAATTATAGCTTACACACTTAGATGCACATTAACTAAATGATTCATTAATTGTGCTGTTACACTGCGTGCAGTCAATAGTCACTGTTATGGCATATATTTACTCAGCTGAGATAGGCAGAGTACACAATCTACACATGTCAGTTAAATCTGTAGTTTCTAGTTTTAGTTGATGTGACAGTCTTGTTCTTCTAGGTCAAGTTTGTTAGAGGCACTAGTGGACTTTATAGAACCCTTGAAAGTATTTCGTTAGACAGAGTGATCATTATTATTCTATTTTTGTTAATTTCTCAATATATGTACTTTAGTATGTGTACATTTTTAGTCTGTATTACGCCAGACTGTACATTTGTGTGTTTGTATGTTTTATTATGATGATGTGTTGAGATAACTGATTGACAGGAAACTGCAGTTCATGGCTACATTCCACCCACCGTGGACAGCTCTTTTTCGGTGTTGAAGACACCACTGAGATTTCTTAATAGATACATTGATGAGATGCTCCATGTGCTGGATCCATTTCTCAAGGATAGGTCTGTGTCAGCATTTATTACTATGGATTGTTCATGCACACATTCTTCACCAACAGGTCTGTGTAATTGCTGATGATGTCAGCAGTAACAAAAGCAGCTTTGTGACTGTGATGCTATACTAAGAGCCCTTAGAGCTAGGTTTCACATTCTAACAGTAGGCCTAAGTTCTCTCTTCTTCCCTATATTTTACAGTCATAGTTATAGCATGCTGTATAGCCTATAAGTGGCGTGCGATGTAGTGACCAATCGCAATACCTCACGTGTGCTGCGAACGTGTTAACATCGCAGCAGTATTGTAAGGTCAGTTGGTCGTTGTCGCTCATTCCGTTAACATGTAGCGATTGTGGTGCAGATGGCGGTGTCGTCGATTAGCGTTAGGGGCCTCAAACGTAAATGTAGGTTTGTAGTAATTGTTGTTGAATAAAAGAGTGAAAAGGAACTATTGCATTGCCTCGTGACCAGATCCCGCTATCAATCAAAATAGTTATGAGCTAAATTCCCAGCTAGGTAAGGTCATGACTTTAACCTCTTTATAATCAATGGATGCTCAGTCAACTCCCCAATACCCCATCATCTACTGCACCATCTAATCATTCCAAGCCTATTAGTGATGTATGGAAAAGCATATAACTGATTTTACCTGATTAATAAACTATAAGACTTTAAAACTATAAGACTTATAATCAATGATTTGTGAACGTTTTGGCAGTCAAGTTTTTTCTCCTCTATCATACTGACCCACTGCATATTGCAGTCTCAGTCCTGAACCTGACCTTAATGCTAACCCTGATGTTTGACTGTTTGCACTGAAAATTATCGCTCCAGTTGCTTCTGCTCTGGGAGAACATTCATGACAGTTTTGGTTTTTCGATGTCTTTTTTTGAGCTTGCAACCCATTGAGGACAGGCGGATGGATGGACGGGCAAGTTATGTACACCGTATTTAAAAAAACAGTCAGAATTGTTTTTCTCATAACTCTGTTATATTTTCACCAACTTTGATAATTTTTGGTGAAAAGATGAGATGATAGAAGATCAAGACGCTGGAATTATGTAAGGTGGACTTACTTTCCACCTCACCTAATTTATGTCAATGCACTACCATGTGAAACACGGATGCACTAAATTGTTACATTTCATGGTGATTATTTGTATCCAATTGCTCACCTTTGCATTATCAATTCGACAGAGGGCGCCACGTGATTTATTAATCTTGTGGTATTAAATATTTTAAGGTGAAAATAGAAGACAACAAAATAGCTGACTGATGAGCTTAAAACATGTCTTATCTATGAGTGAATGCAGTGTGATCAATTTGATTCCGCAATCAGCCAGTGGTGTTGCATCTAAACCATTGTGTCTGTGTATGCTGGGCACACTTTGGGCATAAACTGTGATAATTTGCAAGCAAGTTGTTATACAAACTTGCAATTATGCCAAATGATGTACATTTCACTTATTGTGTGCTTAATTAAGTTGTTATAATTATTATTGGAGACAACAGCTCAGTGTTATGCAAAATTGGAGTAACAGTGTTTCACACTGTAGTGCATTGACATAAGTTAGATGAAGTGGAAAATTAGTGCATTTTACATAATTCTATCGTCTTGGCCATTTTTGTGCCAAAAATTATCAAAATTGGTGAAAATTTGACACAGTTATGACAAAAACAATTTTGACTGTTTTTTTTGAAACACCATGTAATGTTAATGTGGTTTATTGAAGTATCTGTGAGTGTGTGTGTTAATGTTCATTGTGTTTGGCAGGGCTCAGTGTGGTAAGTTTCGCCCTCTGCTGCTAGTCACTGGAACCCAAGGCTGTGGTAAAACCACTCTGAGTCTCACACTGGCTTCCCGACTGTGTTTTCACCATGCAGTGGTCAGTGCTAACCATCACTTCTTGGCTTATTATGATAATTAATGATATGTATCTGGGTCATGTCATGTTTGTGGATCAGTTCTTAGCCAGTGTATGAATACCGTACACCTGAGTGACTTTGAACATATTCGGGAAAACATTTTATATCAAAAACGGTGCCCACTACACTTGTTCAAAGTCACTCCACATTTCACAGTACTATTGATATACCAGCCAACCATTTGTATGGCATGGAGATTTGGTTATTAATGATAATGATATATGTGCTTTTCATTTTTATTACGTGCCAGATGGTCAAGGGGGTCCCCACAAACAAGGGGGCGAAAGAGGGGCACCCCCTCTAGAAAGACGTTATTTTACTGGTATTGGGTCGTCTAACGTGGAAATGGTTGCAGATAGGCACAGACATGCTGCTTATCATAACAAGTACTGGCGACAAGCTTCTTAGGAATGTTAACATCAATGACCTTGAATGACCTTGAACCCCCAAAATAAGGTGTTTTAGTGCATTTTTCACGATTTTGGGCTGCGACACGCATTTCAAGAGTGAATTTTGCCAAAATTGCTGGAGATAGACCAAGACAACCTGAGCATAAAATTTTCAGCATTAAATGTAGATTTTAGCAGTCCAAGTCCAGTCACTCTAGATTCAAGGAGGCCTGTACACGTGGGTGACAAAGAGGGGTACCCTTTTAAAGAATGATTATCTATTCGTTGTTGGCTTGTCTATCATGAAAACGGTTGCAGATAGGCACAGACGTGTTGCTTACCATAACAAGCACCAATGGTGTGCTTTTTAATGGTATCAACATTGATGACCTTGAACCCTAAAATAAGGGTTTTTAGTAATTTTTGGTGATTTTTAGCTGCAGAAGAGTGAATTTCGACGAAACAGGTGGACATAGACCAAGATTACTTGCGAACAGGAACTGCTATAGGCTCTGACACATTTCATGAGCATTAGCTCAGATTTATTGCAATTAGCTATTAATGATATGTATTTGTGTCATGTGTGTTAGGTCAACTGTCACACACTAGTTGGTGACACAGCTGCAGCAACTGAAGCCAGCATCAGGCAGTTGATTGCAACAGGTTGTTTATCCTCTTATGTAACTGTGTCAAGTTTTTGGGTCAAGTCAGGCCCATTGAGAGCCACAGCAGGGCCCCGGGAAACATTCTCATGGGGCCACCAAACATTTTCACAGGGCCCCTCTGGGGAGAAAAATTTTTGAATTTTTTTTTCAAAATGGTACATTCTGGCATACTTTATATTTCTGGCCGACGGCGAGGCCCCCCAAACGTCGCGGGGCCCGGGGTAGCTGACCCCCTTACCCCATTTTCTTGACGGGCCTGGGTCAGGTAGTTTGAAGTAGCAGCTCAGAGTGAATTTTGTTGATACACGTGGCCATGTTGGTCAGAATACTATACTATACAATTTGCTTTTTTATTACTATCATCAAAACAATTTTGACTTTGCCGTTTACAAAAGAAATCGGAAGAGTTGTGCAGTAAAACATTGTCAGTAAAGGAAGATGGTTGGAATAAGCTAGACTGTTACTGTTGTTACATTTGTAGCAATTCAGCAAACTATGTTTGCAGGAGGAAGTTATTTGTGGTAACTGGTGATGTGGGATGCAGCAACAATGATTAACGTTTGCTGTCTGTCACACATCTGCTGGCCAAGCACATGCCATGCATTCTATGCCCTTGGGTTTACTTTATTTAGTGGGATAGCCAGAAATGTGAATTGGGGGCCTTGATCCCCCCTCTTTTTTTAACCCTCTCTCTTTTTTTCCTTTGCTTTATGCCTCCTTTCCGTTTCCTTTCTTTTCCTTTCCTTTCTCCCCTCAGAAGTAGGATCCTTAAAATCCATCTAGGAGTTGTGGGGGAGTGCTGTGAGCTACCCCAGCAAGGTCTGGGGCAAAGTCCCAGCCGAAATCGTACTTGGTCTTTAAAATATGACATCTGGTGGGAACAGTTTTACTTATTTTCCTGAGAATCAACTGACCAAATTTAGTGCAGTTTAAATGTCTGCTTGTTTTGTCTGCAGGATTGGGGGGGGTGGCTGGGCCCCCTGAGCCTTCTCTTATCTACTTCACTGACTCTGTCAAGACATGGCTGTGGTGTGGGCCTGGTGTGTAGTTAGTCAGTAAGTCGGTAATTTATATCGGCACATTAACTGTAATAGACCTTCCATAGAACAAGAAGTAAAAATGCTTGAGCTGGTTCTTAAAATAGACAGAGACAGAGTGTGCTGCTTTTAAGTTAGTTTGGAAGAGCATTTCATAATGGGTGTGACTGTAAGTAATGTTAAGGTAATGCAGTGTACGATATATCACTGAAATTTATGAAGTATGAACTGAATTAGGCGTGTTTGAAGCAGGGGAGGGGGGTGCTAATTTTGGACACGATGTATATGCATGTCTGTTTGTCTGTCTGCCTGTGTGTGTCTGTGTATTGCTGGATGTGTGTCTGCCTGTGTGTGTCTCAGTGCAGTCCAGTCGTCCATGTGTATGTCTTTTGCATCACGTTGAAGTCCTCGGCAAAGACAGAGATGGCTCTGAAGGTTTCTTGTTTTCTGTTTCCTAATTTTTGTTTATTTATTTACTATCGCCTATGTTTCTTTTCTGTTTTGATGCTGCTTAGTGGAGGTTAACCTGTAAAAAATCTGTAGCATAAACTTGTTGGGACTAGACCTACAGAGATAAGCTTGGACAGAATGAAGACAATTAGAAGTAAAAAAAAAGTTTTGTTTGATCTGCATGTTAGATTTTTTGTGCTTTACTTCTGAATTAATTGGGTTTTGAAAGTGGTTTGTTGATTGACTGAAATATCTTTTAAATTATAGGTTAATTTTATTTGTAGATTAAATGGTTATTAAAAATTTTTCTTAGATTGATTGATGTATGTTTTCAGTTAACAGATTTGTCTCTGTGCAGATGCTCGGGTCTCGGCAATGTTTACTGGTGCTATCGCCGAGCTGGTGGATGATTGTTCTGATTGGTTGATCGTTGTCATAGCAACAACAACAAATCTCGCTAGCCTCAGTGTTAGCCTGCATGAGCTGTTTGTGCACTGCACCGAATTTGATGTATGTTCCTTTCTCTCTGCCTGTCTGTACCTGGCATGTATGTAAGTAAGTAAGTAAAGTGTAAGTTTATATAGTGCATACTCAAAAAAATCTCTATGTGCTGTCTCTGTGTCTGTTGTTGTTTAGTATCTGCCACTCTGTCTGCTTACATGACCCATTGTGCACTGCATTTAATTTGAGTGTAGCATTTTTTAGAGCTGTCAAAGTGTTGATTTTTTAACACATTAACCCCCTGTGTTAATTAATGCGTTTTTAATGCACCCAGGCCCATCAAGAGGGAGAGTAGGGGGTAAGTTACCCCAGGCCCCACGATGTTTGGGGGCCCTGCCTATAGAATATAGAAAGTTAGAAACACATTTTTGAACGTATAAACAACAATAACTGATGTCATAGCTAGCATAGAAATTTATTAGCCTGTCGCTGGAATAATTATTTATTTACAGTAGTGATGAATGGCAACTGCAGTTTAGTTACTAAAATTCATTCGATTGTCAAATAACCATAGTTTAAAGGAATATTGGAACTTTTCCTTCACAGAGTTTAGTAAATTTAAATAAATGAACATAAATTTACGTATGTGCATTAACTTTTTTAATGCGTGTTAATTTTTTTGACGCACATTGATTTTTTTACCGCACAGTAGTTTACTAATACATTTACGCGTTAAGTAATGCGTTAATTTAACAGCTGTAGTATTTCTGTTTATCTGTTTTATCTGCATTGTCTTTGTCTTTGTCACTCTCTCTGTCTGTCCAGATGATTCTGTAGTGTGTGTGGCCCTGTTCATTTGTTGCAAATGCAGACAGCATGTATGTCACATGTCCCTCAGTCGAGCTGAACTGATTTGAAGAAATCACTTGCTGTCATCACTTCTAATTTTGTTCATTTTATCCCTTTGCTGCATTTGTACACTTGTCAGATCTGACTCTGTTCGCATTTTGCATAGCCTGCATCTAGTAATTTTTGCTTCGTGTTAGTGCATTTTTTCTCCTGTTCATTTTCAGCTTTTGTTATGTGGAAAAATGATAAATTCGCATAGTTATAGTAACCACTGTTGTTACTACATCCACGCAAATTCTGTTTCTGGTTACTAATAATTTAATAATTTAAGTTGTCATAGATAATGTTGGCAAATGTCTCTCTTCCAGGTACCTGATGAGGCCGAGCGAGAGAGCATCGTGATGGATTTATTGGATGGATCTGACCAACTGTGGGCTGATGTATCACTCCGGGCATTGTCACAGCGCTGCCCTGTAAGCACTGGCGTGCATCATTTATTGGGTATCAGGACGTTTCACTTCTTTGATGTTTCGCCTTCAAGACGTTTGGCTCTCTGGATGTTATCTTTCCATCTGTCCATCTATGACGTCCATTTTTTTCGTTATCTTGCTCATTTGTCATCTTTGTCGTCTTCCACGTCTTGTTCACCGTCTGTTCGTTTTCACTGTCATCTGCAATTTTTAGTGGGCAAAACGTCTGGGGGTTAAACGTCTTGGGAGCGAAACGTCCAGAATGGTAGCAGAACATCAAAGAGGCGAAATGTCCATAATTTACTTATTGTACATCTGTCCTAACTGGCTGCATCATAGGTCTTGCTCACGCATCTGTCCCATGTGGACTGCTAATTTGAAAACAACATGGCTGACATAAATTGAAATCTATGTGAGCATTTCCTCGAACAGGAGTAAACGATGTGTCATTTTTCAGTTTCAAAGGTAAAGATTAATGTCAGGATGGCTGCAAAATATGTTGACGTTGTTTTTTTAGTTTTCTAGTCGTTTGTTGATGCAGTGGAGTGCAGGAAGGAGATGGAGGGAGAAGAGGGGAAGAAAGGGGAGGGAGCGGATTATGACTTGCGTTGGTGGTACAATAACTTGGCAGCCCTTTATTTAAAGTCTCAAGCATTTGTTAGTTGTGATTGTGATGCTGATGATGATGAAGATGATTTTGCTAATGTTGATAATGTATCCAGGGGGTGGTGTTGGCAGATCTGTGCTCTCTGGTCAACTATGCCAAACACTCTGCTTACCGACGACAGTAAGTGTTATTCAGCCACTGGTTTTAGCGTCTCGGCTTTATTTGTTATGTGTTATTTCAGTTTTCTTAGTTTACTTGGTTTGATTATGCAGTAGCATTTAGATGGTTTTTTCATCGCCAATCAAATCAAATTTGATCTCATTTTTGATCATTTTGATGTTTTGAATTGATCGTTGATCAACTGTGTTTCGTTTTTCCATACTTTTTTTGATCTCAAATTATGTGATTGTTGATTTGTTGATTTACCACCAACTGAGCTTACTCTACGCCAGTCTGATTGGCTGACAGCTGACCTTGATTTGCAGTGTTGTGCATGCATTGTGAGTGGACGCCGTAGCCATTAAACATCGTCATAGCAATGAGTCGTCAGTTATCAAAGATGTTCTATCATTTATTGATACGGGAGCGTCTGTCTATGTCATTTCTTTACAAAACACTATACACAGTATAAATTGATTAGTAGTGATTGATCATCATGACTGGAACTTCATTCTAGTGCATGGACCTTCGTTCTGATCGGCGAAGTGAAGCGATGTTTCTGGTGCGAATGCGAATCGGCCATGTTTAATCGTGAATTATCTGGCATGATCAGCCAATAATTGGCCATCAACTTGACGGGAGATTTGACGCTAATTGCGTCAGTTGCTAATTTTCAATGGAAGAATGGTCATTGAGATGATCTCCGATGATGTCCCAAAGTTCATCAGTGATCAGTTTGATCGGCCATCAAGTGTGCATGGAAAAACGGGACCCTAGTCCTGATAGTTATTTGCAAAGTTAATGTTTAGAGGAACGCATGTGTTTGACCGTTAGAATCTGTCTTTTTGGATGTTTGACTGTTTGTCCGTATGTACTAGTGCTGCTCGGCAAGACATGGCAGTGGCTGATGGAAGGCTGCAAATGAGTGACTTTGATGCTGGTCTTAACTTGCTTCACGAGTCACAGTCTGATGCTCTTGGTGCTCCTAAGGTCTGTCATTCATCTCTTATGACAACGGGGCTTCGTCGTGTAATGGGGTAGCGTGACATAATCATGATCGAGAGGTTTCAGGTTAAACTCTCAGCTATTCCACTATGCAAGCTTTTTTACGCACATCTGCCTCTGTCACCAACAGTATAATTTGGTACTGGCTTAATCACCGAGGAGATAATAACGTATGGTATCAGTCTGCCCATTTAACTAAGCTGTGTCTGCAGCTTACTGCCAGTTCAGGGCCTTGAAACGGAGATGAGCGCCGAGCCTATGGTCATAGAGCTGCTAGAGAATGGTGCTGACTATGGGACACTTAGCGCTAATTGTTCGCCTCTTTGTCATTTCGGACAAAAATTTCATTTCATATATCAGTCGATTTGTCTGTGTGTTTATTTGCAGACTAAATAGTGCAGTAATGTAGTTGTATTTGCTTTGATCAACCATGCAGTGAGCAGTGGACAGCTTGTTGTCTTCTGCATATATTAACAAGAAATTTGAGCTAATGCTCACGAGACACGCGAAAGCCTATAGCAGTTCCAGTTCAGTAGTTTAGCTGAAAATCGGGGTGTTCACACTAAGTTAGTATACAAGTACCAAATTCTCTATCTGGATTGCATTACGATAGTTCCGTGGCACCACCTTGTGAATGTTATAGACTTGTGTCGCAGCCCGAAATCGCCAAAAAAATCCTTAAAGCCCCTCATTTTGGCGTTCAAGGTCATTCAAGGTCATTGAATTTGGCGCCAATTGAAAGCCAGTGTACGACTTCCTATTAGTGATTAATAGTTACCTAGGTCCTATCTCACACCGTTACTGAGATACAGCGACTTATTGGCCAAATTTGCAAATATTGCTCACCCCCCCCGCTCATTTAGCGCCCTCGTTCGGGATTACCCCCTTCGAATTTATGGAAAACCTTTAGAGTTCCTGAAACTAGAGTTTTCCAGGCAGCCGACGTTGAAGATTTGGTGATTCTAGCTTGCACCGCTTTTGACTGATCCACCTGTGTGACAGACGGACAGACGGATGGACAGACAGACAGAATTGCGATGGCTAAGATGCGCTGAAAGCAGTAGCTGCTTTCGCATGTAAAAACTTGTAAAAGTAAAGAAAACGTTTGTGTGAGTTAAAAGGCAGTATAACTTTGTAGATGTAATTTAATGTCAAGTTAAAAGGTAAGAAGTCCTAATTTGGGAAACTTTTCGCAAGATCTTTATGAGATCTTTTTGAGCTCTTTCTAGGTTAGCAACGCAGTTGTGTATAGGTTTTTCATACGTTTTCTGTAAGCTTTTCTTATGGTCATGTTTTAAAAAAGATTTTTCTGAAGTAATAGTTTTTCATAAGTTTCACGTGAACTTTTGCAAATCAGGTTTTGCGTGATCTATGAATGTCCGATAGCTAAGCCTGTTACCTGGCAGTGATGCTGATGATGATATTGGATGCAGATACCGCGAGTGACGTGGGAAGATGTGGGTGGTCTGGCTGATGTAAAGAAAGACATACTGGAAACAATACGACTGCCACTCATGCAGCCACAGCTCTTCACGACCGGTCTTCTCCGCTCTGGTAAGATAATATTACACTGTGTCTCGAAAAAAACATCCCCAACATTTTCGACTGTATCTTGAAAACCAATTATCAGATTTTGATAATTTTTGATAATGAAGATTACGAATGTTTGTGACGTCAAGAAGTGACTGGTACAGCCTGGATTGGTCTGGAGCTGAACTTTATCGATACTGCTCAATGAATGGAGAAAGCATCTCCTTGCCTCTGTTCGCATAGTAGGCCAACACTTCAAGCAGTTTTACTACAGAAAGATGAAAAATGGACAGCTGGATGAAGTGTCAGCCAAAGTGTCAGAAATGTGAACAAAATGTGTTTTTACGCGTTATGTTAATTAAGCAATCATATCGCATTGGATAAAGTAGTGATATTTCGCTGGTTGTGATTTCCCCAGGTAGTGCAGAAACTGAACGGTCGTTTGATGGCACGTTGTGTCAGGAATATTCGTATCAAAAATCATCAGAATCTGATAATTGGTTTTTATGTTACAGTCAAAAATGTCGGGGATGTTTTTTTCTGAGACACAGTGTATATCCGGCACTCTTAAGTAGAAAAGTTGCAATGTGCCACAGCCTAAACGAACAGATACGCCTTCAGTAGCCGCCTATAATGTTCAAAAGTAATGTCTTTTTGTTGGATCTTAATCGGCAGGCTGTTCCACAGCCGCGGTCCAGCTGCCATGAAGCTCCTGTTGCCGATCTGTGACTGTGTCCGCGGCACGGTACACGTGCGAACGTGTAACGTCAGATGACCTGAGGTGCCGATGTCCCACCTCAGTAACGAGCTGACACTTCTCTGACAGGTATGGCAGAGCGAAGGCATGCAGAGATTTGTACACCAGCACCGCCAGTTTGAAGTCACCTCTGCTATACACAGGTGCCGATGTCCCACCTCAGTGACGAGTTGACAGTAGATGTGTCTGTGTGTTTTAGGTATATTACTGTATGGGCCTCCAGGCACAGGCAAGACACTGCTGGCCAAGGCTGTGGCTACACAATGCTCTTTGAATTTCCTCAGGTTTATATCTATGTTGTGTTAAAGCGCACACAGAGCAACGTAACTGAACTGAACTGAACTAAAATGGTTGAATTTTTGACAAACTGGCCAATGGTCAAGCAGTATTAAGCTACGATTATTGGTGAGCTATTGTTATAGCTTATGTGGGTCTGTGTTGTGGAATGTTTGTAATGGATATGTTGAACGTGTGTGTCAGGCCTGGCGAGTTGTTATTCATCGCGTGTGGGGTCTGCCATCTAATGCTCATAGTGCCTTCTTACCTCTATTGTGTTGTCGTTTGCCATTATGTGATGAATTTATGAAACGGTTACTAACAATCACACAAAGATGTATTAACAGTAAACTTGTAAACTTTGTGGTAAGGTATGCGATTCGGTACGGCCACATGGCATCTCCACTTGGCTGCAGTGTATTCCAGTGTTGCTCTAAGTATGATTTTGAATATGAAGACTTTATGTCGTTGAGCCACCAGTATATTCAAAGATATTGTCAGAAAGTGGTTAGTGACAAAGATGTTGCTAGCGCAGGTTTTTGTTAGAACTATTATTCATAAGGTCCAGAGCGTATCATTTGGACAATTTCTCAGTCAGTGATGTTAAGGCGATGATTGGCAGTTTGTGCATGATCTGATTTGACTGCATGTTGATTAGTTGCACTGTCTGCTTTTTCATTTTTTTTCATTATTTTTGTTTTGCACGTTTGTTTGTACCTTGTTTACGGTGTTAATAAAACGGTCGTGATCGGTCTTCTGGTGTCACCTCTGGGCATGAGCAAGAATGCAAAAAAAAAATAGAACACAAAAAGTAACGGAAAATGCCCGCCCTATGCAGACCCCCTTCCCGTCGTCCCACATCAACCAAATTTAGCATGCGGGGTCACATCCCGGATATCTTTTTTGGTTTTGAATTTCATTAAAATCGGTTGAAAAATGTGGGAGCTGTGGGGGGTCGAAATTTTGGCTTTCCCATTGACTTGGCAAATCGCTTATACAACAGCTTGTTGCTATCGCACAAGTCGTGATGACTACACTCCCATACACGCCAACCAATGTCCAGTGGGAATGCCCTGTTTGCTCATTTGCCAGTTCATCAAAAACTACACCGTTTCAGTTTAGTTCAGTTCAGTTACATCGCTCTGTACACACTTTTAGTCAAGAATGATGGCTTGTTAATCATTGCTTGGTTAGAATGTGCTGATTTTTTTCTTTCTTCTTTAATTACATTACAATGGTGATGAAGTCAGCTTGCATTGATAATCCATCTCATGCACCGGGCATCACCATGGCCAAGCTCTTGGCTTTTGATATGGATAAGTGCAGTTGTTGACAATTTTTGTTACTTTTTTTATGTCGTCTATATTGCTTATATAGTAATGCAGTCATCACTAAGTATTGTGAAAGCTGTTTTTTCTTCAGAATTGTCTCTGATTTTCCGTTATTTCAAGTTGTGCATGTTCACCCTTTGTAGCAGTGAATGAAGCAGTTGATGCCAGTGTGATGGTTGTGTTGTGCTAAACAGCGTCAAAGGACCGGAGCTGTTGAACATGTACGTCGGACAGAGCGAAGAGAACGTCCGTGAAGGTCTTTAGAACAACTTGCTTCTGTCTTTCTGGTGTTGGAATCATGACCGTTATTTAACACAGACACATTTATGCCAAGACACAGTAAAGTTGACGAGACAAGAAGTGAGTTGAGACATTATTTTGGTTTTGGCTAAGATGAGACGAGATCGACACATTGTGAAAATGTTTGAGACTGAGACAGACAAAGACGTTCATGAGACTGAGCCGAGATGAGTTATGGAGGTGCGAGACTGATCTGAGGCAGAGACACGACACGTCTTGAGATATATATATATATCTCAAGACGTGTCATGACTCCATCACTGCTTCATTCACACAGACATACAGAAGTATCACTTTTTTGGAGGCAGATTAACATGGAATCACACTTTGTGGAGTATTTTCTATTGAGGGTGGGGGGTGCGATCATCTTCTCAGACCCTTCCAGATCAACACCACTGGTATCACTTGAGTGTCTGAGTTTGACGATCAAGGCCGCATTATTGTTATTGATGTTCATGAATTCAGTGTTTGACTGCGGAGTGTGCCATAACTGCCATTGGTTGAGTGGTAGGAGCCACGCTACAAATTCATATCTTTGCTGATGTAAATAACCGCCATTATGTTTGTTTGCATTTAGTCACCGGACACCTATGTTACTGTCAGTTGCCGTATCGAGTGACCATGAGTCTGGAAATTGCATTGCAGTATTCAGTCGAGCGCGGGTGGCGTCGCCGTGTGTTGTGTTTTTCGATGAGCTGGACGCTCTCGCTCCAAACCGAGGCCGCAGTGGAGACTCCAGTGGAGTTATGGACAGGTTGGCCTCTCTACTTTATCTGCCGTCCTTGCTTACTCTACTGTTATGTTCCATTATTATCCTGTTAGTATGCACGAGTTGCATGATGCGGGTAACTGCAGCATGTTTAAGAGTGCTTCAGTTTCAGAGAAATGTCAGGGAATTTGTGTATGTGAATATACCGGTTTATATAACATTTTGTTATCAAACTGTACTATGTCTGCCTTCTGCAATTACTTTATTTTCAACAGCTCTACTCTGAGATGGTTTCCGATGCAGAGCTATACGCACCAATAACCTTTTTAAAACATTGCAGCTGTTTTTTTTACATCACACTCTGAAACATGGTGTATTGTTGTTTTGTTTTTAGGGTCGTGTCACAGTTGTTAGCTGAGATTGATGGACTCAACAAGTCAACAAACGTGTTTGTTATTGGAGCAACCAACCGACCAGACTTAGTTGACCCAGCATTACTAAGACCTGGCAGGCAAGTCTTTAATTTCTCTGCCATTTCTGCCGTTTGTCTCATGTGGCTTTTAGTTATTATTTGCTACAGATTGTCTGTGCAGTGTATTTTCTTGACTTAATAGATTGAGTTAAATGGAACGGACATTGTTTTTTGAGTTTATGTCTGTTTACATTGTGTGAGAACACTGATCAGCAGTTGACATTTCAGTGTAAAAAACAACAGTAATAGCAGCGGTAATAATAGTAATATATTATAATAATATAGACTTCAACGGCGCTGGTGGACTGTCACGTTCGTGCGTATCAATTACTATGGCTGAATGTTTGATGTAAAGTGTGTACTTTTAGCCTGGCTGTACATTCAGTGTTGGTGAACAACTGTTTAAAACGTGAGCTCAGAATGTCATCATTGTTTAAGATCTAAGCGACTGGAATTTACACTGGTATTAGTATAGTTGGTGCTTAGTTGTGGATGAAGTAGTTGCTGGCAATGTTGCACTGTGCGCAGGTTTGACAAGCTGGTTTATCTCGGCGTAAGCAAAGACAAGCAGTCACAACTGAAGATCATCACAGCATTGACGCGAAAGTATGCTCACTGAGCAGTAGTTCGTAAAACTTTTGCAGACATTATTTTATGACACATTGCTATTTTTTATGTACCGGTAACAATTAAGCTGTTAGTGAAATCTTCACTATCAACATGGTAATCAGTGTTTATTCTCAAACAGCATTTTTGTGAGCAGCGTTTGTGCTAGAATTTGACTCTCTCCCTTCCTGCTACAGCAGTTCTCTTCTACAGCACAATGTATATACACCGTGGGCCAATAAAAAATGCCACTTTACTTTTGTCTCTATCTTCGCCAATTGTTGACCAACTATAACAATTCTTTCACTGCCACACTTGGCGGACAATTTGCAATAACGTAATTATTATATATCCCACCACACCATAAATGCATCACTACACTACCTTGTGAAATATAAATTTGAGAAAAAAACTAACGATATTGAAACATTTGGATAAATTTAAAAACACTTCAGACCAACATTGCGGTGAATGATCCATATAGACTGTGTTAGACCCACACAGTCTAGTGCCATACAGTCTAACAGACCATTCACGACAATGTTGGTCTGAGGTGCTTTTTTCCATTTCCTTAAATGTTTGTTTGTTATTATCATCATACATTCATATTTCATTTATCTTTCACAAGGTAGTGTAGAGACACGTTTACAGTGTGGTGGAATATATGATAATCGTGTTATTGCAAATTGTCCGCAGAGTGTGCCAGTGAAAGAATTTTGAAAATCGGTTAATAACTGGGAAAGATATGGACAAAAGTAAAGTGGCACGTTTTTTATTGGCCCACCCTGTAAATCCAAACTGCTAGTTATTCTACACGTTATGAGGACATGGACCCAGTTTGCCTTCCCAGTCTGCGGTCCAAGTATTTGGAATCACAAATTTCTCCCAGATCAGAATTCTTCATTCTGCTCTGGCTTTTCGCAAAGCTTAGAAGACTGTCTACGAAACTCTTTTACATCAATGCTAACAGGCCACTGTAACATTCGCGATTGTGATTATGGGTTATATTGGTTTGCATATGGTTGAGGTTTCGGCTGTCACGTGATTGTCGGCTGGCGAACGTCGTAGAGCGTTGTTCGTATAACATGACTGGTGCTGATTTCTATGCTCTGTGCTCCGATGCTATGCTAAATGCCATCGCTAGAACCATTGCACACACTGACGCAGGTGCTTGTTCTTATCGTTTCTGCTGTATTATGTAGTTTTTTTGTTATTGTATAAATGGGGATGTTAGTTAAATGATTGACACAGTCAGTGGTCATCATAAGTTATTTCTTGAGTTAAGGTTACTTAAGTTTGCAGTGAAGTGATCATTAAAGATCACATCATACCCCGAAATGCATCACTACACTACTTTGACATCTGGTCAGCTTTAGGGTAAGTAAGTTATATTTCAACACATTTTATAGCTGACTATATTTCATGTTGCAATGGTTTCGGTTGTGATGGCTACTGTATTTGATGTCCATACTAAAGAAAAAAAATTTTGAAAAGTTGTCAGTTAGCATTCAATGCGGTTATGACAATGACTTACTGGACCACTCTGGATGTGTTCGTGTTATCAGAACGGCTGCAGTTGCAGTCAGCTGATGACGAGAATACAAAAGACACCGATGCTAGTGGTCCAGTGGTGCATGAAGAAGACTTCTACACAGCCCTGTCACATCTTGTACCTTCTCTGTCGGCGGCCGAACAGAAGAGATACGAAAGTCTTCAGGAAATGTTTTCGCAACGTCGTTGTGGCAATCAGTACACCCAGCAGTGGCAGCAGCCAGTGACTGACTCAGCATCAACTGACTTTGACTTATAGGCATTTTTTTCATAGCTCTCATATGGAAAATCAGGAACTGTCACAGATTTTGACATCTAGTAGGAAGTCATGCAATTGACCAAGTCGGGGAATCGTTAAGGGAGAAACCTTCTCTTGACTGTTTAGTGCTAACTTCATGTTTGTGGTAATCATATTTTAATGGTTCATTTCTAGTGCATTCATGAGCCTTATTATACTCCTTACTAATGTCATTTCTCTGACATTGCACACAACCGTATCACCTTTATGCATACCACGCTTTAATCACTTGCTATGCGAAATGTGTGCAATTGTTTAGCTTACTGAAGTACATAGAACAACACAGACTGACAAGAAATACACAAAGGTTCTGTGATAACACTTCATTAACCAACTAACACAACAGAGATATACAGATATATCATTAACTCGTGCCAATCTGCTGTCGCTTCCGAGATTCTAAAGCACTTCTAGTGAGTCCAGCTTTAGTAAGTAGCACTAATGCACTATATACACTGTGTCTCAAAAAACCAGTCAGTTTTGTGATAACTTTGTCAAATTTCCACCAACTTTGATAACTTTGATTTTTTTGCACAAAGATGGCCAAAACGATAAAATTATGCAAGATTAGTGTTTGCAATCCCGGGATCCCAAATCCTGGGATCCCTGCCATTTTCGCTGGCAGCATCCCAATCCCGGGATTTCGGGATTACAAAAATATGTCAAAAATGTACTTTTTGGAGTGTTAAATGACACAGATAACAATTCTAGCCCTCTGATGAATAAAATATTTGATGCACATTAGAATTCTACTCCTTCCGTACACTGTAGTTTGTTTTTACATTTACAGTTGCTACCTACACATGCTATACCTTCTGTATATGGTCGGCCTACTACATCCTCATGCATGAAATAAGTCTACTATGGATACCAAAACAGACCATTCTGCAAGCCTAATCCCGAAACGGGATCCCGGGATTACAAATTCCTTAATCCCGGATCCCGGGATTGCAATCACTATGCAAGATGCACTAATTTTTTTTACCTCACCCAATTTATGTCAATGCACTACCGTGTGAAACACAGATGGTTCAGATTGTTACATTACACTGTGGTTATTTGTATCAGATTGCTCCCTTTTGCATCATCAATTTGACAGAGGGTGCCGCATGGTTTAATAATTTTGTGATATAAAATATTTCACGGCAGAAATAGCGAATAACAAAATAGCTGACTGATGATATCTAAGCCATTGTGTCTTTGTATGCAGGACACACTTTGAGCATAAATTCTGATAAATTACCAAGTGAGTGGTTATACAAGTTTATAATTCCGTGGAATAATTCACATTTAAGTGTTTTTGTGCCGAATTAAATCATTACAACATTTACTTGGGACAACAACTTAGCGTTATGTAACATTTTGGAGCATCTATGTTTTACAAGGTAGTGCATTGACAGAAATTAGTTGAGGTGGAAAATGAGTACATCTTTACATAATTCTATCATAACATATTTATGTCAAAAATTATCAAAGTTAGTTGAAATTTGACAAATTTATGTCAAAAAAATTTTGACTGTTTTTCTCTGAGACACGGTGTATGTCAAGTGCCGGACTTTATCTTTTTCAGTAATACTTGTACCATTATGACAAGGCAAATAATATTTCTGCAAATAATATTTATCAGGACAGAATCAAAATCTTACAAAAATATAGATGCCAGATATTTAAATAAGTCTATCTCTCCCAGCGGCAATATTTAGGATGCCAAAAATCGCCATTTAAGTCTCCACTTATAACTAAAGCTTATGGGTAGCCTATCTAATTTGGGAAAAAAATTTTTTCTTTGCAAGATTAGTTGAATAAAAAGCAGCACACTAGCTAAGGAGAGAAAGCTTTTAGCTTCGAATAATATAGATTATGTGTAAAATTCAGTTAACTTTAGAGGACTGCCACAGTGAACGCAACAATATAGCTGATGGAAAAAAACCTTAATTATTAAACAAACTGTAAATCACTCTACTATTTACTGAGTGCCCTTGCATCATACGGTGGTATGACCACCTTCTGTAGCAAGTTACGTATTCACAGTGCTGTTATAAGGGCGATGAGCGTTAAGTATAGTAAATGGTGTTTGGGGGAGGGTCCTGAAACTCCGAAACACCTTAACCGATTAACATAATTTTTTCCTTGCATCAACTTCCTTCACCCGTCCAGAGGTATTCTGAAAACGGTGAATAAATTTATTGTCATAAAATCAAATACCAAGAACTTTGACAAAAGTCAACTAAAAACAGCAAAAATCAAAGCAAAAAACTTTAACAGTTTACAAAGCTATGTAAAGGTGATATGAGTCAAAACTTGAAAATGGCAAAAATGGTTTGGGGGCGATATTATCACGTGTTGAATTTCAGACTGGCCCTGTAGACTGTTAAAGTTTTTTACTCTGATTTATGGTTATCATCAATAATCATCTTGACACCAAAAATTACTAATAATGGTATGGACTTTCATAGATGTAAGTCGTTGAAACTTGATGGGTCCAGTTTACATGAATGAAGACCAACTGCACTAAGTGTAGTAACTACATTAAAATGACTTAGCATTAAAATCATGTACAACACAACAAAGATGAATTATAATACAATAAAGATATTTTATACAGAGTCATTAACAAATAACATGCATACTAGTAACACGTCTAAGGGCGTCTACATCCATTGAGGCTCAAAGCATATTACATTTCGCAAAGGGGGCAACTTTTGAGACTTAAGGGGACAGTCTAGTACTTGTCCAAAAGTGTTCTGTGATATGAAAAATGCATAAAATTTATTTTTGGCTAGAGCTCTGCCCCAGACGTTGCTAGGGAAACTTTCACCACTACCCTAGACTCCATAATTGGCTCGGGGGAAATACCCCTCCCATTCTCCACTCCATTTGATACCTGGAACACCTCAGCCTATCTTCCTCTTTGGAAAATTTTCTGTGGGTGCCCTTGAGTATGGATGCCGTCATCTGTCAATGAGAGGGAATGCAGCATTAGCCTAAGTTCAACATGGGAGGGGTTCAAATTGACGTTAAGAGGAGAGGGTTAAAGGGGGAGGGATGCCTGCATAGTGTCCAAGGGGGATAGACGCCCAAGCACAGAAAGTTGCTGGCCATAAGCCAGAACAATGGCTATATGATATGTACACCGTGGGCTATAAAAATGAGCCACTTTACTTTTGTCCATATCTTCGCCAATTATTGATCGATTTTCAAAATTCTTTCACTGGCACACTCTGCAACAACTTGCAATAATATGATTATTATATATCCCACCACACGGTAAATGTGTTTCTACAATACCTTGTGAAATATAAATTTAAGCAGAAATAAATGATAATAACAAAAATTTAGGTAAATGGAAAAAAATGCTTCAAACCAACATTGCAATGAATGATTCATATGACACTAGACTGTGTCATACCTAGTGTCATACAGACCACTCACTGCAATGTTGGCCTGAAGTGTTTTTTTTCAATTTTACCAAAATGTTTTTTTGTTATTATAATTATGTATGCATATTTCATTGATATTTCACAAGGTAGTGTAGAGACACATTTATGGCGTGGGATCTATAATAATCACATTATCGCAAACGGTCTGCAGAGTGTACCAGTGAAAGAATTTTGAAAATTAGTCAATAATTGGTGAAGATATGGACAAAAGTAAAGTGGCACTTTTTTATTGGCCCACCATGTACATGCCATCTTCCAAGAGAGGGGCATCGAATGCCATTAATCCCGAGGGTTAGGTGGCCAAGGCTCCCCAATATTTAGCATGCCCTGTAGGGCCTGTAGTGTAGCCAAGATAGCCAGGATGAACGTCCCAATTCTTTCACTGCAAGTCATATCAGGGTGGAAAAAAATCAGAAAAAGGCCCAAATCTTTTTTTCGCTTGCTTGCTAAACAATTGCTCTAAAAGTGGTGTTCTGTGATGGCAAAAATGTGACAGGGTTCCGTCCAAGACCCCACTGGGTGAAGCTTATGATGGTCCACCAGAGCTCTTAGTCGGTTGGGGAGGGGATGCAGTAGACATAAACACAAAGACAAACACACAATAAATAAACAATTAATTATAAATACACACACATGCACACACTGTATGCATGTTACTCAGGCCTAATAAAACGAGATAGGCTGCAGACTAGATAGACAAACAATTGATAATGAATTGTTGTCAATCTTTGAATAAACTGACACAGAGTTCATTGATCATTGCAAGAAACTCAAAGGCAGTGGTTGCTAAATTTCCGCATTTCACCTTCAAATTTTGCATTTCTGGACGAAAATTTTCGGACAAGAAAAAGATCTTTCAACAGCCCAAAATTTAGGCAGGGGAAAGGCCTCCTTACCCCGAGTCACGATGCCACCGTTTGTCGAGTGGATGAATGGCTGATCATGAGTGGTAGACGTGAATGACCTCGGTGATGTCCTTGCGGCAGATTGGACAGCCGTCCTGACGACTAATGAGTGACTTGGCACAGTCGTTACACGTGACCAGGTGATGGCAGGGACAGAGCAGCGAGTCACGCTGGCGGTCCATGCAGATCGCACAGTCCTTACTGGTCTCCGACAGTGAGACTATATGCACACCCAGATGTGCACCGTGGTGAAGAACAAGGTGGAAAACATTTCATTTTCATTGTGTTTGAATAGACTCGGGCTAAAACAGTGCATGAATAACACAGTGGCTAGAAATTGATCAAAATACAACCTTTAGTGTCAAAATGCCAACGAAAACAATAAAATATAGGTTGTATTTTGACAAATTTCTGTGTATAATTTCATTTTCAGTCCTTATACCATACACATCACGCACGCACAGAAAGCTATGTAATATATTGATAGCACTTGCAAAACTGATTTAGAAAATGTAGAACGTGACACACTGTACTGCAGTGACTGAGGCTAATCATTTTCAAAGCTGTCCCTATGTCAAAAATTCAGCTGACCACACATCTACGAGCGCTGTTCAATCATTAACAAGAATCAATGTATTAGACTCAGATTTTTTGTTCAATTATATGTGTTTATGAAATCCTGCTTGAGAAATGTCCAAGATATTACGCAGAAAACTTCCGAGTTGTGATAATGAACTAAGAGCTGAAAAACAATTAAGCTTTTCACAAAGTAACATCACAAACAGAAAACAGCGAATAACAGTGAGATTTAAATGACCGAATGCACAAACAGACCGGCAAAGTAGCAGACAAAGAGCAGACAGTTCACTTACAGCTGTCTTCATCGTGTAAGGAAACAACATTGCCTCGATGGGATAGTGCCGGAAGCGAGTTTTCTAAATAACGACTGTGAACAGATGAGTTCTTGATCTGCTCCAGGCGAGCTGCAATCAGCAAAAGTTCAGTAAAATATAACAGCAGATACTTAACAGCAGTAAGATGTATACTTTGCTTCTACAGTTCTATGAGGGTCGTTCCATAAGTACGTTTACAAAATGGCGCCATTTCATTAATACTTAAAATATGAAAAATCCGAAACATACGTTTTGTAGAGAATTCAATTCTAAGTAAAAGACATGAGATTTATTATGATGACATCAGCGTGACATCATTTATAAACATTAAATACGGCAACGTTGCCACTAAAATTGTCCCGTAAAGAACAGGGTGCCATTATGTTGGTTTTGTGGGCAAAAAGACTTAATGCACATCAGGTTCACTTTAAAATGCATCTGGCATATAACGACAAGTATTTTACGAAGCAAATAGTACACGTTTGGTGTAAGAAAATGCTAGGTGGGTGAAAATTTTCATTAGATAAGTGCAATCAGTCGTTCATCAGGGGCTTTGACAGCGGCCACCAGAATGGGACAAATGTTTCAACAAACTTGGACGATGTGTTGAAAAATTAGGCACCAATTTTTAACATTTAAAGTGATATTAATACGTTAAGTTTATTCGTTATTTCTCGCTTATATACTGTTTGTCACGTGTGAGTTATGGGAGATCTACTGGTGGAGAAAATAATACACAAATACACCGTGTTCTGTAAACAGATGATGTCACAATAATGACGTCATTGTCACAAAAAATTTCATGTATGTTTAGAAATAAATTCCCTACAAAATGTATGGTTCGGATTTTTCCTATTTTAAAAATTAGTGTAATAGCACCATTTTGTAAACTCATTTATGGAACGACCCTCGTATCACATTAGTATTCTGTATGGTAAAACCAGCATGTAAATTGCCAAGTGCAAACGGTAGAAGAGCAAACGTTTTCAAGTTAAAAAAACAGCTCTCAATGAACCACAATGCTGAAACATAATCTGCGTACCATTCTTTCTAAACTCTCTTTGTTCCTCTGACAGTATCAACGGTTCACCACCAGAACGAAAGAACAACGTTTTGCCCATTCGCTCCATCAGCGATCTGACTGTTGAGCACATCGATAAAATGTAAGTTTCAACATCGACAACATTATGCATGAAGCGCCACACATACAAACATATGTAAGATACTACTGATGCTGCTTTCCATTAATGTTTAAAACAGCCTGCTTTACTTAGTTCCACCAATGGAGAACTTTTGTGAAGTGCTGACTCAAGATTATTGAATGCTGGCAGTTCTATGGGCCAGAACAGGGCTTGCATTTGAGGCGATCGATCGGTCGACTGCCTAAATCGATCTCCTAAACGCCGATTTTTTGATCACTTACTCAATCGATGGCCACGCTCAGTGATTTTTGATCATCTGATTGACACAAATTTGCTATTGGTCAGATTTCACTCTGCCGTCAATTGCTAGGGCCTCTAATTATTTAAAAGCAAACTTCAGCGAGCGTTGAAGATATGGAGACTGTTTTACACCAACAATTTTTCTGGTCAATATGTTTTAAAATTTCATATCTAGCATTGCTACTTTGTTTCGCTTCTGTCTGCTTTTTCCATTCATGGATCTGTCGAAATGCTCGCTAGTGATATCGGTGGGCCTTAGTCAAGGGCATCCATTCCACTGACAAAATTAATGGAAGCAGAAATGAATGCTTCCTGGAAAAAAGTTTGGGACAAAACTGCGAGAATTTTGGACTCAATATGTTGCTGTGAGATGCGCGTTGGGAGCCTAAACTCCATGAAAAAATTAAAAATGCATTTTGGCCATGGCGCCGCCCCGGTCAATGTAGACCCTGGCTAAATCTTTTATAGAGTAATAGAGGAGCAATCAAACGGGAAGGAAAAAGTAGAGAAAAAAGGGAAGGTGGAAAGGGAGGGAAGACTAGTGAAAAGTTGATGCGACTTGTGGCGGTTGTTTCCTGACGCTGATAGGGGAGTGGACGCCCCTGATCTTAGCATCTACACTCTACAATGATACTATGTCATCATCATAATTGATGCCTACGCTGTGCGGTGCAATCAATTTTTCAATTGCCTCTACTTTTCAAATGGCAAGCCCTGGGTCAGAACTGTCAGCAAAGGCAAAAGGCCTATTTCATCGATGCCAGCATTGTTGCTTACGTAAATTCGAAATAACATGAAGCTGAACATGGACAATAAGTTACCATAGATCACAACGTGGCTACTGGCTACGACTAATTGCCGCAGAGTCCAAAATGGACACAAATTCAAATGACTAACTTTCAAAAGTATTTGTAATCGAGTCACTGTTTAGAACAACCTCTGTCTATGGCATCTGGTGAAGTGCACTTTGAAGGTGTAATTTCCACTTCAGGAATACAATAGACTGGATACAGAAACCGCACTCCCATTGACCTCTGCGAATGTTCACACACACAGCCATCATTATTACTGTCTCCACTGCTTCAGAGACAAATAAACTTAATCCGGAAATCTAATTACAACAACACCACAGCCAAACAAATAGCATTAGCATTGTGACAAGATGTTGGAAATGATTACAACACGAAGAGATGAGACCTCTGTCTCTGAATAAAGTTGCATGTTTAAACAGTAACTAAAAACTATAAAAACTAATAAGCATCTACCAGTGAGTGGAAATCATCATGAAGAAGGCAACGGCAGTTGCCTAAATGCCAACAAATTAGCAAATAAGAGATTGTCATTTTGATATTATTCGTAAAGTCCAATTCGCTTCATTTTACATAGCTGTTATAAAGTGCTAGTTAACTTAATCAAATGCTAATTTGTCGATATTCATTAATCTTCTGGTTGCTAATATATCTTAATACCCTAAAAATCAGGTATAAAGTAGTCGCTTTTCCCTTTTCAAGACTTTGGCCATGTTCGGAACTGTGACGTCATCTGCAGGAGGGTAGCTAACTAGCTTTATTGCCTTGAGGTCAAATGCAGCTTAATTTACAGCCAAATAGTCTAAAAAAGGTCAAATTTTGCATCGATAGTTAACGCACTAAAAACCTCAATATTCCAGGACATCGTTAATTTTACTAATCGCACACCTCTAATAGTGAACAGATAAACAATGACGTAATTTCTGATGTCGTATATGCGTCATTACTTGTGCTGTAAATCAACATTATTCCGAGTAAAACTGACAGATTTAGTATGTTTTCAATGCGGATGCCAGTTGACGTCATCAGTTATTGTGGCACATTCGGGTGTGTTCGGCTGGCACAACATATTTCTCCGATATTTACTACAAAGCGATGTTTTCATTTCATTGCATCAGTGTATTATTAATTAGTGTTACATTCTACACATATTTAACCTATACCGTTTTTTCATGCAACCTGGCCTTTAAATGGTAGTTCTGACAGATAGACACCAACCTCTTTATGTGTGACTAGTTCAGTGATGGCTGATACATCAAGACGCAGTGTATTGGTGGCAATCACGGCAGTTGGCAAACAACACTTGGATATCTCTGTTAACATACACATGATATTACACTTTTAATTTATGCTATTTCAAAATTTTTTATGCCCATAAAAAGAAGTAAATTTATATACTTTTAGTCTTTGTGCTATATAAGTTTTGTGCACTACACATCTATTATATTGTATTCTACAGCAATGACTAACGATAGATAAAGATGTCAGTTAGTGATGACTCGATATCAGGATTTCAAATTCGATACGATATCGATACGATATTTTACAAAATAACGTGATATCGATATTAATATTTTTAAACGATAAGTGTGTGAAACTTATACAAGCACAGGAACAAGATGTGAACATCAAGGCAAGGCAAAAAGCAAGGCAGCATGGTGAAAATGTGTCAGTGAACTTAATTAACTTAAGACTGTCATAACTCATACGTGCCGTTAAATTACAACACTATATTGTTAGCTTGCTTTGGTAATTTTGTCGTTCTCTCCATTTATTGTCGTTATTTTGGTAATGCGGTAATAAAAATATAAACATTTGGTGTAAATTATTGCGATATATCAAAAATATTGTGATATATGAAAGATGTCGCAATATATCAAAAAATTCTCTATCTTTTCGACAATACGATACGACACATCAATATCGAAAACTATATATCAATATTTTCGATATATCGAGTCATCACTATGTCAGTGCACGAAGCTAGTAACTCTGTATTTGTAACTGGAAAAGAATATCATTTTTTTTAAAATTGCCAATTCCATGCTATAATAATCTGTGAATGAAACACAATAAGCAATACAATAAATACATGAAGACATTCTGATCATCGCCAGTATTACTAAAATAATAAACATTGGCTCTATATGTGTCGTACTTTTGAATAATTGCTGTTTGATCTTGAGATCTTCAGGCACGACCTCAAACACAAACTCCACATCGCGGACAGTTTCCTCCAGATTGCTGATGAATAATATCTGACCCTGCAAACCGAAACAAGACCAATGCACTCTCTCAGTCTACAAATTTCAGAATCATCAAAATGTAAATAGTACTTAATTCTTTCTTGGTATGTCTTCACCTAATGTTGTCTCAGGAGATAGATCTGTTAAGTTTAAACAAAGATTTGGCTTTTTCTAATTAGTTTAGGTGTTTGCCTGACTTATTGGTCACTGGATCGTTACTCTGCTCGTTCCAGCGTGCTGTAAACAGTGTTATTCCGCTGTTGGGTTTACTATGTTTATGTTTATTTCGTCTCTTTGTGCTACCATATTATATGGTGAATAAAGTTTAATGCAATGACACATCTATGTTTAACTCAACATCATAACAGTGATGACAGAGATTTAACAATAAATGCATACCAGTATTATCAAACATCAAATGGGACAAATGCATATGCACTGCAGACTTGATATTTGGTGAACATTTGCAGCACTCGTTAAAAACAATGCTGATGAGATGCATTTGGTGCATTTGAAAACGATGCAATAGACACGTAATGGGTGGCGCCAATCTATGTTAAAAGCTAACAGGGCCCTAAAAGTGGCAGACCTCACATCCAAAATACTGCAAAGATTAAAGCTTCGGACCTTCCCAGAAATGATGCCTACACATTGGAGGTTTCTGCTAGGACAGAACAGTTTTTCCATAACATAAAAAGTAACCAAATGTGTGTTGGTTTTTAAACAGCACGAAATGCAAATGTAGCACAATTATAACAAAATGTAAGCATGCATACGATAAAGTTCAGTTGTGGTAGCAAGCCATCTTGTCGCAAATGCTGTTTGTCCTCTTCAATTCTTTCAAACGCAGAGTTAAGCGAGTCAATATTAGCATCATACATCTTTACACGATGACCGTGATAGGCCAGCTCACCTAAATGATTATATAACACACACGTTTCACAGGTATCAAATAACAGAATATCATCCTTGATACAATAAATGTAGTATATGGACTAAAACTCGATAATATTTATCAGATTTGGTTAGGCACTGTACAGCAACTGATACTTGCATATGTCACCTACATTCAAACTTTATGACACTTTTGCAAATAAGATTTAAAAGCAACATAAATTGCTATAGCCTACGTAGTAAGCTGAGTTCAATACCAATAACAATACCCTGAATATAACGCTGTTTGCCATGGCATAGCTAAAACTGCTGCTACCTACTTCCACCACAAAAAAACTATACACAATCTCTCAAAAATCTTTTTTCTAAATTACCAAAAAAATCACTTGTAAACATTTCGTAGTTAACAACATGCCTGCTATCTTGATCCCCATAAGGCCACATCCTATTATAGCTATTTTAACCATATTTACAACAAAAAATAAACAAAAGTAATCTCTAAGGACACCAGCATAGGATAACTAATCGGATAAGTTATGGCTGAAAAGTAAATAAGTAACATAACTAAAGTGTCACACACGGCTGTTTACTTTCTGATTTTTTTCAGGGAAATTTGTGACGTTGTGATGTTTAAAGTTAAACGCGCTGTTATTACGCACTTATCTAATATGTCCGCTGTGAAAAGTGTAGGAAGAGTGTGTTTTGGAACTTATAATCACGGTATAGCTTAGGCCCTATAGCCTAGTCACGCCGTAGCTTGAGTCGGAGAATGTGTCACAGTTGATGACAGAAGGATTGATATCTGTTGTCACCTCGGTCGAACGCCTTCTGATTTGTGCCAAGAACTCCTGGGTGCTAACACTCATGGATCCAAGTGTTTCCAGTGCCACTCAAAAAAGTCGTAGGTGCTGCTGAGTGAGCTGTAGGCCTACTTGTTTTTTTCTGACAGCTGCAGTCTCAGCGGCACTGGCACCGGTGATGGCACTCTGCTGCAGATAAGCCTTTCCCAGAGTGTCAACCAATGTGACGTCCTAAGTGGCGCTACGCTCAGAGTTTCATGGCAGCAGTGCCAAACCGTCAGGCCGCTTGCCGTCGTCAGTCGTCACGGACCAGCCCGTGTGGTTCCTTCATGCTGGGAACGCCGGCTTGCATCAAAGCGCGCCAGATGACAGCAATGCTGTAGGCGTCTTACACGGTTGTCATCCGTCGTCGTCTGTCGTTTTCTGTAACGGGTGTATTGTAGCTAAACGGTGCAAGATAGGGCCTAGGTTGCTATTGATCACTAATAGGAAGTCGAATACTGGCTTTCAAACAGTCATCTGAACTAAGAACTTATTGTTTTAATTTAACCTTGTGATTTGCAGTTTCGGTTTTAGGCCTAGGCCAACAGCCCTCTCTCAGTTTTGCTCCAGCCCCACCCTTAGTTTTGTGGCCACCCAGTGATTTTTTGGCAAAGATTGAAAGATAACACAAATATCTGATTTCTTTGCGTTTTCAAATTGTACAAAAATGGGCAAATTTGCGGCTTTCATTAAACGTCCAATAACCAAAAGTGCTTCAGCTTCAGGAGGGCTTTGCCCCCTGACTCCTACCAGGGGCTCTGCCCCTAGAGCCCGCTAAGGGCTCTGCCCCCAGACCCCCATTATAGGTTCGCGCTACCCTGCTCGTCATGGGGCTGTGCCCTCCCAGATGTTGCGGGCTAGAACTGCCACTGGTGATTTGTACAGTAATATTGTTCAGTCAGTTGTGGTAATTTCAGTGTTTGAATTACAAAAAAATTAGCTGGGGGTTGAACTTTTCTATGGTCGGAGAGTGAGATCGTATGTATATAATACATAGCTGATCCCCCAATACATAATTTGACAGTGTGTTAGGGGGGTTGAGAAAACAGTTGGGGGGTTCAACCTCCCAACACTCCCCTGGCAATTTAAGCACTGGGTAATTTTGTATGCAGGTGAGCCGTGCTATATAGATGTAGACACGGGGAACTCCAGCTACATGGATGAATCTGCATTGGCTGATGACGGTGTATGCAGCATAACACTAACGAATCCTGTCCGCTACTTCAATGACATTCTGTTCAACTCTTATGTGACACCACAGACTGATAACTGTGATGATGACAACGACAACGGCGATGTTGATGGTATGGTAGGCCTATTTGATGCATTGAATAACGGTCATGTGTTAAATACGGTTATACATTGTGTCTCAAAAAAAAGCATGTGACTACATTTTTGCAATAACGATGAATGTCCGATTATAATAATTTTTGGCACACTTATTAATGAGACTATATGTCATCGAATGGTGGTTTCATTTCCCACCTCATCTATTTAGTGCAACTGTCTTACCTTGGGAAAATGGCAAAACC
>Ga0209367_1000845_pt1 | contig 34479 bp, 21 predicted proteins | sample WorMetLIZISLAND2_FD_187412 | JGI IMG/M metagenome (GOLD analysis project Ga0209367, IMG submission 187412) | Marine gutless worms symbiont microbial communities from Max Planck institute for Marine Microbiology, Germany - Olavius geniculatus... ... | reverse complement strand
GTTCAAACAAAAGAGGACGGCCACACCGAGAATGGTCAGATGACATTGAGCAGTGGTGTGGGGCAACCCTGCAGGAGTTAAGCCACGCTGCCCTAGATAGGCAGCGGTGGACAGCGATAGTAACAGTGGCGTCAGACACCAACGGACACTGAGCCCACGGTTGTCGATGATGATGATGATGATGATGATGACAGACAGTTGAAAGCCTGTTTAGCGTATGGAATGCAATATCTGTAGGTATCTATCGGAGACTCGGTTATGTTTAAATCTATATTTAGCGTTACCAGGCACTCAAGCACAAACACGCCGGAGAGAGTTTTTATTAAGTTTTTTTTTCATCAGAAAGACAACAACAATATAGGTTGTAAGGTACAAATGGTAACAAACAAACAAACCGTCATTATGCATACCAGTGTAGAAATAAACTAACAACAGACCAATACAGCTCCCAAACACTGGCAAACAGACATCACAGTTGCTGGCCATTAATGAAAGTGCAGTCTCATTATTTAGACAAGCTTCAGAAGTATAATAGTTCCGAGACACGCGTGACGTAGTCGAATGTATTTATTTTTTTTTATCGTTTTTCTAACGTGCTGGGTGTAGTATTATGCTGCAGCTGAATTAAACTTGATTAAAATGATAACAAAAACCTAGAAAAACATGTCAGATACACCAGTAGTAGGCTAGAGTTGTATAGTGTAGCAAACGGTATTTATCACGCCAGAAAAATGCACATGTACAACAGAAAGGCTACACATAAACGACACACAATGTACAAAAACGACAAAAAGAAATCAGAATAGAGATTATTGTGATGTGCCGTAGTGTGGGTCACCTAGTCTGATATGTTCTAGTAATATATGTCTAAACTGTATAATTTGTAGGCTAATTAAGGCTCAAATAGAGGTTACAGACACAGCGAATGAAGAAAACATTGCTTCTATAAAAAGCGTTAATGTCATTTAACAATGCAGTTTTGCCCCCAATACTCGCAAAACGCGCAGTTTAGTTATTGGTAGCTTAGATCTACAGATGTAGCTAATTCTCGCAATAATCTTTTTACGTGCGACGGCCATCATCTTAGCCATCGTCGAGGCGTCCGTCCGTTTGTCTGTCTTCACACCCTTGAGCCCTATCAAAACCGTGCAAGCTATAGGATCACGAAATCTTCAATTTGGGCTGTCACAAGGACTCGTGTTTTCCATGACAAAATTTCGTGCTCCTGGTTGAGGGGGTTTACTTTGAACAAGGGCGTGAAAAAGGAATACCCCCTTAAAAGGTGGTTATTTTACCGCTATTGGCTCGTATAGCGTAAAAACGGTTGCAGATGGGTACAGACATGCTGCTTATCACAACAAGCACGGCACTGGTGACGGGCTTTTTAGATTTATCAACATCGATGACCTTGAACGACCTTGTGCCCCCAAAATTGGGGGTTTTCGTGAATTTTTAGCAATGTTTGGCTGCAGCGCAGATTTCAAGAGTGAATTGAGACGAAATGGCTGGAGATATACCAAGACAACCTGCATATAAAATTTTTAGCATCAAACGTAGATTCTAGCAGTCCAAGTCATACCTCCTAGGTTTAAGGAGGACTGCGCGCGCGAGCGTCAAATAGGGGTAGCCCTCTAAAAAGTGGTTATTTTACCGACATTTGCTCGTCTAGCGTGAAAACGACTGCACACAGGCACAGACATGCTACTTATCATAACAAGCACTTGTCAACATCGATGACCTTGGATGACCTCGAACCCCCAAAATAGAGCTTTTTAGTGTTTCTTTTGTGATTTTCGGCTGCCGTGCACACTTTAAGGGTGAATTGCGATGAAATGGATGAAGATAGGCTAAGATTACCTGCGAAAAGTAACTGCCTTTGCTGTCGCACGTCTTATGAGCTTTGCTAAAATTACTTGTAGCCTATGCAAGAGCGACGCACTCCCACACCATCACATCGAGTGCGTTTTAAGCCGTTATTCGCCAGATAACTAGCTAGGCCTAACGTAATAAAGCTATGGCAGGCAATCAGCAAGGCTGCAAACACGACACTGAACGATGGATGCTTTGCGCTTCTCGTTGAAACAAAGATAGTAGGCCTAAAACGGTCGATGATCAGCAAGACTTAAGGCTGAAGCGAGTGTACACTAGTGTACTAAAATTCGAGTAGGCTACGTTATCCCCTCTTAAGCTTACCGCTTGCAAAGTTAACGCAGTGCAAGTTTTTATCTAGGCCTGATTTGGCCTGTAATATGCCAAACTATAACAGAACATAACACACTGTACGCACTAAACAGGCCTATAACAGCAGACGATATCTTAGTAGAAACTACACTGTGTCTCAAAAAACGAGCCACTTTCACTTTTTGAATAGTTTAGTAAAACATTGGCCAATGTTGATAATTTTTGGCAGAAACGTCGCGAATAAACGTGACGTAAACGACTGCAGTTTTGCCCACCTTGCCTTACTAATGTCGTTACACTACCTTGTGAAATGCAGAAGTCGTAGTATGGCCGTTCGCAATAATGAATTTACTGACGCAGTGTAAGCCTAATAGACCTATAGGCTAAGTGCGATGCGCTGTAGACCTACCGCTGGACCCTCCGCAATTTCTGGCCTTAAGAACTGCTATACCAGAAATTAATGCTATTTTTACTTTGTGTAGGCACTAGTCATTTTGCATTGCAGCAGTCAATTAATGCACCGTGAGTCAAAATGCAAGACACCATATCCTTCCGTACCATTCGGTGAATATTAGTATACTTAGACAAGAGAATGGTGTCTCCTTTTCACTCACGGTTTACAATATTGCCAGTAAACACGTAGAAACAACAACTAGTCTAACTGACCACACGTAAATAGTTAGTGAAGGTTTAAAAATTAACATAACAAAATCAGACTGTTATTTCAGAGTACGAAACTCGTGACCACAACACAGACAATAATAATAAACAGCGAAAAAAACCAATCGAACGACTTAAAAACAAGTTAAATGATAACAATAATTATACATTCAGCAATATGCACACTGCACAACGTAGGTTGACACATTTTGCTAGGCCCGCCCAACACCCATAACCGACTCGTGCTATTAGCCTAGGCTTAATATTTTTAATCAGTTTCAACAATGAATACTGTCATTGCAGTTAAACACGTCAGACTGTAATATTAGGACATCGCTTATACATAACTTAATCATTAAATCAATAATTTATTAGCATGTTAAAGATTGACAACTAAGTAAAACTACCTGAGGCTGAAGTAAAATTTTGAAAAAAAATGATGTCGACATGATTCACGTTAATATACACTTTTCGCAGATAGTTCAGGTGTGAGAAAAACTTCAGATGACCTTGCTGAAACAATAACAAAAATACCCCAAAAAATTAATTTATGGTTGATTTATGAATAACAGCTAAAAAAAAATTTTAAAGTTTTGCACTGACCAATTTCAAAATCAGAAGGAAATAACAGTAAAGAAGATATTTGTCCCGCACAGTTGGAGCACAGCAGCCTGCTTTAGCAATTTATTATCGTTTTGTAATCTAGGCATCATACAGTTTCAACTATTTTTAGCATCAACTTTCCTTTCCCTTATTGACGCCAAATATTGACCGAGTTTTTAAAAAAAATTTCACCGGTACTTTTTGTGGAAAATTTTGAATAGCGAGGTTATTTATTAGATGTACCATCACAACTTAATTGCGTCATTACATTACCTTGTAAAATAATTTAAAGGAATACGTATGAAAATACTTAACTTCTGAAACAATTTTAAAAATGAGTTGCTCTTTTATCTCCGCGACTTTGACTGACGTTCTCGCCTATGTGCGACGCTTGCTACCAACTTTTCGCTTGCATCAATGTTTTTAACAAGCTGTTTAGTCCACTGACCATCCTTATACGAAAACACCCTCAATAATTTTATCGAACTTCATATTTTTCCTTCTTACAAATTTTCAATTAGAATTTTATTGTTCACGTTGATTTTTTTCTATAGCGACATTGTTTACAGCACAGCAGAGCTTTATACAAGCAAACGAACGAACAAACAAACAAATAAACAAACAAACAAACGGAATTCAAACAACAAGTGTGTGCGGTGGTCGGTCGTACAGTTTGTAGCAGTAGAAGTAGAAAGACATGACGTAGCTGCGTACGTGAAAGCCGCTCAGTAAGTAAACTCGCCGGTCACGCTGCAATTCACTGCATTGTCTCTGAACACAGCGGCAATGCAGCGCTGCAAAAACACACGTCAAACCAGTAAGTTATAACAAATTCCGCAAAATACAACCTTTAAATGTATTGTTTTTGTTGACTTTTTTAGCAGCTGCTGCTGCCTTCGTCGGAACGACTGTCCGCCAGGTGTCGCTGCGGCAGACAGTAAATAGTCATACATGTGTGGAAGTTGGTAGGACCCCTCGTCTCGGTTCATCTACACCTGGTGGACAGTCGTTCCGACGAAGGCAGCAGCAGTTGCCGAAACGTCAACAAAAACAATACATTAAAGGCTATATTTTGAGCAATTTGTTATAACTTATTAAGTTACGTTAAACCTATGAGTTTATTCAAAAACACGTCAAATCAGACCTGTCAATCACCACTGTATTGTCACCTGCTCGCATACTCTCAACGACCATTCACTTTGATTAGCTAGCGGCATGTTTTGTACGAGTTTACTAGGCCTATGTCATGGTACATATAACATATGACATTGTGCAAAAATAAAAAAATGAAAGAAAATGAGATATTGCGGCAACGAGCTGAAAACTGATGAAAACTGCTGTACATCGGTGAAAGAATTTTGAAAATGTGTCAATACTGGACGCAGTTATGACGCGAAAACTCAGGGCCTTACATTTACTACGAGTGGAACGTAGTACAGTACTGACCTTGCAGCGGGCGTCCGAAGGTCGAATGAAGGTCATGTCCGTCTACTGACACAACTGGTCGAGCAGTAAGCCAGCTGTCGTCATGTAATCGCCGTCAGAGCTGACGGAGAAAAGGTACTCCGGGTCGGGGTCGCTGTTGATGTGATTCAACTCGATGAGGTTTGAGTTGTCGGAAACGGCGACCGTGTAGATGTTGACGCCCGTCGCTTTGAGCTGAGCCGCGGCATTCGCCGACGGCGAATCACCTTCGAGCACGTCCGAGAAACCATCGGAAATGAGAATCACGTAGTTGTCCACCCCCGGACGATCTCCGCGGGCAAAGTTAAACTACACATACGACGTACACCAGTACGTACACCAATACAAACTCTATGTACCGTATGATGTAAAAGCCTGCGTTGGAACATGAAAAGCGGAAAGTAGGGACTTGCAACATAAGCTTGGCCCATGCACCGGTTTTGACCCGTTCGCTATCTGGCGTGTACATAACCCACGCGGTATTGCAGTACCGGGTGGCGCATAAAAATCTGAAACGCATACTTTAAGTAGGTCGAGCAATCGGACAGTTTTCAAAACGATTACCATTAGCAGGATTAGCCTCGATTCTTGCAGTGAATGAAAATATGTTGAACACAGTGTTCAAGTGTTTAACACGACCAGGCTTTTGGTCACTGCAATGACCAACGTCAGTAGTTTATCCGTTTCTGAAACTGTCAAAATCTATCTTCGTAAAGTATATGTTTCCATTCTCTGTATTTTCCACCCAGTACAGTACAAATACCTGTACTGCAATAATACAGTAGGCCTATACAGCAAATTAGTTACATGCCAGATAGTGAACAAGTCAACCAGCGCAGATATTGCAATAATTTGTAGTGACAGTTTTTTTGGAGTTTGCCACTAACGAAGGCGCAGTAGCCTATGCAGCTGTGTTTTGATTTGGTTCAGCTTATGTGATCGAGCACCATAACTATAGTCAAGGGATTGCGAATTCGAACTGTCCACAATTAAGACCTACTCAAAAAATAACGAAATAATTTAGACAAAGCAGTTGGAACAGTGGGCTGCAGCATAAGGCACATTTGATTAGATTTTATTCAATAACAATAAACAGTAGGTCGGACAAAGAAAGTGAAGTAAGACGAGCGTGCACCTGGCTAGTCCTGGCCAGTTCCAGAGCAGCTTGAGTGTTGGTGGTTCCCATTGCGTGGTGGAATTCGAACGCGTTTAGAACGGCCTCAACGTTGCGGTTGAACGACGACAAATGGAATTCGTCTCGCGCTTCGTCGTCGTATGTGATCGTTCCCACTCTGGCGCGCCCCGATGCCACTGGCAGACCTACCACTATAGCCCTGGCCAGTTCCACCATTATAGTGTAGCGCTTGACTTCTTCAATGCTTCCGGACAAATCCAGAATTAACACCACGTCCATTTGCCGACTGCATCCTGCAAACACGGACGCCACGTAAGCCGTTGAGCATTCGGAAAAGCAATGTAACCTAATTTAACGATGAAAATCAAGCTTTTGTCAAACAATATCTATGTGACATCAACAAAAAGTACAAAAATTAAAATAAAAACATTTCGGATTTGCCAAATTGTCGCAGTGTTGCGTTTGTCGTCGCGACGAGCGGAAAAGCATCCGAAATATACCTTAAAGTCACTGAAAAAGTCCTTATTTTGTAGACAAAAAACAATATTGATGGGTTGTGAAAAAAAGCGAGAATTAGTAGAACAAAGCAAACACTTTTTAGGCCTATCATAAGTGAAAACAACAGTTTAACGCAGACTTCAAGTGGTAATGGGTTTTACAATCATAAGCTGTTGTTTAATATAGTTACTTCGTTCACACTGGTATCCAGTGTTCTGTAGAGGACACCGACAGATGTAGCGGTCGTAGTCGTCGATGCAGCGACCTCCGTTCTGACACGGATTCGGTTCACAATCATTCACTTCTGCACAGCACATAAACATGCACCGGCAATGATACAGGCTGGCTTGTGAATTAAGGTATTATTTTCATGCGTTCAGCTTTATCAGCTCCTTACGCTTTAAGCTGTGGTAAAATATTGAGGTGCATTCAAACTTGTGATATAATTAGCGCGTTTATGCTCTGTGCGTTCGGGGTAAAATGGTCGGGAAAAAGCTGTGGAAACTTAACCCCCAACATTTGTACAATTTTAACACTGTTGGCGCATTTTTAAAGATGTTCACTGACCCGTTTTGCACTAAATTTGCATTAAAACAATGATCAAAACTCTTACCAAACTCAACTGCTTTGTTACACCATTACTTTGTGTAGTGTATGAAATACAGTATGCCATTTCCTGAATACTAACATTTCGCCAGGTAGTGTAGTGAAGCCCTTGAGGTGTGGTGAGAGATGATTGTTTATCAAGGTCAGCTGGCTCAGCTGAGTAGAAGGCAGTACTTGCTACAGCACTGTTTACATGACTCAAATTCGTGACCAGAAGCGCTTTATAATCTTAGAAGTGGCAGCTGATTGACATGAGCTAATGATACCACAGCGCACTATGCGGCCATTCATTGCCCGCGCCAGCGAACTGTTGGACCCGCGGTACAGCATGCAAACATACCGCCTCCACAACCAGCCACGCGACGCATTCGCCCCGTTCGCCCCGTAGTCCGTAAGTTACTACGCATTTCTGATCCCGCTGAGAGAAGAAGGCTGAGTTGGCCTGGTCGAAACAAAAGCATGACACAGTGACTACGAACCGTTGCAGGTGGCATTGATGAGATCGTCGGTGATATTGGTGAGTGAGCCGAAGCTTAGAGAGTGGAAGATGTTGCTAGATGCCGGTCGACTGGCGACCGATCGCAGGACGTTCCAGTTAACGAATGACATTTGTCCAATCGCCAGCACTTTGATCACTGCTTGGTCCTCGTTCTTCAGTAGCACAGCCTCCGGGATCGTACGGTCGGCCGCGATGTTAGCGTCGCCGTCCGACATGAGAATGACAACGTTACGAGCGTCCGGCCGATCACCATGACTCGCCTAGCCACATCAACAATCAGCAGCAGCAGCATTCTACATGGTGTCTCAAAAAAACTTCCCACTTTGTCATCGTCCATATCTTCGGCAAACATTGACCGATTTTTAAAATTCTTTAACTGACGCATTCTGTGGACAATGTGCAATATTCAACCGCATCTGATCCCTGTACGCCACGCAATAAACTAATAACACAGTTATGTCGGCCGAATGCCGACATAACGGACAATGCGGCCGTTCGCCTATAGCCGCGCAACCTTTTCTGTGACACCAGCCAAATTTTTTTCTGCGCTTTTTTCCTGTTAAGAGCCCGCACAATACAGACGAACGGACGAGCAACACTCGTACTGCGGCCTATTAGGATGAACATAATAATTAATAGACAAATAATTAAAAGAACATACAGACAGACAGAGAAAGAATAAAGACAGAGAGAGGAGGTGGAAGAAAGCAGTATACATTCAGTATGTTGGTGCGTGCAATCTGAAGTCCGGCTCCGACATTCGTCCTGCCTCCAATGTACGGAATGTATCGGAGTGCCTCCTGCACGTCCTGCCGGCTCTGGAACCTGTCCAGAGGGAACGCCGTGTACGCCTCGTCACTGAAGTAAACGGCCGCGACGCGAGTGGAAGTCGGGCCGATGTCGAGATCGGCCATTATAGAGACAAGAAATTCGCGCACCACGTTGATGCGCTCGAACTGTATGCTGCCCGACACGTCGATGATCAGAACCAGGTCGATCTTACTTGTACACGCTACCAGCCGAACAGACATGCATGGCATGTGTTATTGTCCATGAATAGAAATATAACTTTTGGAGGACAGGTGATTAGAGGACGGGTATAAATTGGCTTAACCAAAAACATTTGTCTTAAGTTGTCGGGAAAGGAATGCTGCAGTGTTCGAAAGCTAGCTAGGTCTAGAACGGAATTGGCTTGACCTGACAGAGACAAGTTGGAGTCGTCACTATGGATGAAGCTAATGTCCCTACTTAACCAGTAGGAAGGTAGAAGCAACTTCCGCTTTAAAAGTCCTGCTGTCGCAAGAAAATCGGAATCATTTCGGAGCGGTAGTCTTTTGATGCATATAAAGAAACATCCATTAATTAATTGTTAGTTTTTGAAAAGTTAACTGTAAAAGCTTTTTATTGTTACGAGCTCTAAGGATAACGATAATGATGGTAAATATAGGGCCTAACAGCTAGCCGCTAAGAACGTGAACGTCGCTTTATTCAAACTTTCCTGCTGGGCTGAACGTTCTGTGCAATAAAAAGCGTAGGCCTACATGCCCGTTTAAGATCATCCAAGTTCGTTAATTTCGGTACCTATCAAAAGCACATAATTTTTACTAGTGAACAATGTCAACGTTGGCCCTATATTGCACCGTAAGTAAGTAAAACGACCTCGAGAAGTGAAGGCCGGAAACTAATTATTCGGATAGTTACTTTCGTAGTTATTACGACGGCACATCAGCGTTACGGAGAAAAGGTCAGACAGACAGCTAACGGTAACAATACCGCGCAATGCAACGAGTGTATCGCGTGGTAAAAAAATAACGTAAAGAGCTAATAAAACTATTAGCGAAAAATAAACGCGCTTACATCGTTGGCAGTAAAGTCCAGCGAATCCATCGGGACACGGACCGCACTTGTAGCCACCAATGATCTGTTTACATTGTGCTCCGTTAGCACATCGATGTCCAGCACACGTGTCATTGTCTGCAGAAATATTACGAGTACACAGTCACACGTTGTTCATATGTAACAATAGTTAGTTTTTGTTAACATAGTTGCGGCATAAAATGGTCTCTTGTTGGCTGATGTGTCATCAAGAAAAAAACTCGCTCACGCGTGCAACACACGCAGTGTTCATAACAGAATTCAAAAAGTCATTATCATGAAACTACGAATGCGACCAATTTGTATCGCTAATTGCTAAACTATGTTAATTCGGAAAGTCTGATCTGCATCAAATCACCAGAACTCGTCGTTTGTCTTTTCTTGCAAAGCAAGTGAGTTTACAGTTAAGTATTAGTCTAAAAATAGAATCCAGTCTCAGCGATTGAGATTCAGTAACTCGCTGCCAGCGCAATGCATTCTAGTCTCTGCGACTGCCTCAGGACGGGGGCGCTGAAAATGACGGACATGAAAATGACGGACCATCAAAATGTCTAGGCATAAAATTGACGGACGTGAAATTGACAGACCAAGTATCCAGGCATGAAATTGACGGACATAAAAATGCAATACATGTTTAGGTGGCTGAATATATAGACTTAGACTGAGTAGACTTCGATTTAGCATTGCTTCCCTGTAGCTAATTTTATGTTGTTGTTTTCGTAATATTTTATGCATTTTAACATGTTGTACATAATGCATATTAAGCTTGTACGACTAATCTTGCTGCTATGATTTGTGTTTTGCCGTTGTTTCGAAAAGAATTGCACACTGCATTGTAATTTAGTTTTTAAACGATATCGTGGGCTCCAATTTTATGTCCGTCAATACGTCCGTTCGGCATTTTCAGTCAACCCCTCAGGAAATTTCGTAAACATTCAAGTTCCGCTGCCAGGACTTCGTCAGTTGATAGTAGCCTATCGTCCTATCGGCTGAGTTCTTACGGACGTTAAGCCTCCTCTGTTGCTGGTCCAATGAAACGAAACTCTTCACTACCAAGACTTTTGCATGATCCTGTTCACACCACCTACACCTTTGGACGATTACGCAAAACATTTTACTTTTTTGAGTAAGTTTACCGACGTAAACAAAACATTAGACCATTTAGGGGCTGTTGTGGCGTCAGTGCGCTATAAAATTAACGTTTTACTGACTTAGTTAGTTGCTTACAATTATTACACAGATAGTGACGTGTTGCTGTACGCACTTCTACAGACGAGGGAGCTGATCTGAAAGACGAGGTTATCCGTGAGAGATGCGAAATCATCGGAAACGATCACATTCGACGAATCCGGAGCACTTGCTATGCTACGCAGCTCGCTGTAGTTGGACTTGGGACCGATACCAATCTGCAACCACAACGTCAGCAATCGTTCAATCGTTGTGTTCCAGCGATCGATTTTAGCTTATATAAATGCACAAAACATTAGTTTATACACTTGTTAACGGCAATATTAAAGAACTTGCACATCGAAAACAGCAAAAATCACAAAAGGTGATATTGCCCGCATCACACTAACTGTGTGTCAATGTACTGCTGAATAATAGGCCTATCACCTTTTGTGATTTTTGCTGTTTTCGATGTGCAAGTTCTTTAATATTGCCGTTAACAGGTGTATAAACTGATGTTTTGAACATTTATATTTGCGGTTTTATTACCAAAATACTGTTTTCCTACTGGTGATCAGTTAGAAAGATATTGCGTCTCAGATAAGTTTTACAGTAGCCAAGCCGCTTATAACTGTTACTAATTACTACCTAATGGCGTGACTGAACAAAACAGACGACACGCGTCAGCACGACGTCACCGCTGGCCTGCATTGCTGACAATATTGAACAAAATTCCTTTTATATCCACAAAATGGTCATACAAAGAAACTAATATTGCACGCATCGCCCGCTTAATATCGGCCCGGAAAACACTTCAGTAATACTAATTTAACTAATCGTATTATTGCAGTTATTGGACCGTTGCGTAAAATGGTCAACCACAAACGTCTATAAAGTCAAGTCAAACTAAAGTCTGAGCCCATCTCATAGATTTTAGTTAACCGAGTTCTAGCCAATTTTTGGCAAAAATTCTACAAATTTTGTTGCCATGGCAACGAGAGTCAACCACGGTAAACTTACTAAAATTATTTATTTGTTCCACCCTCAAAGCCCCTTGTTAGATGCAAGAATCTCGAAGATATCTCGTACATATGTCGAGTTATAGCCTATTTTGTTCCAAATTTCGTTCCCATTGCAACGAGGGTCGGTCGTGGAAAAATGAGGTTGGCAGCATTCAATGGCCAATCTCCGAACCCCCCCCCTATAGACGCAAAAATCTTGCGGATATCTTTTACACAGACCGAGTTATAGGCCATTCTGTCATGAATTTCGTTGCCATGGCAACGGGGGTTGGTCGTGCGAAAATGCGATTGGCAGCATTCAATGGCCCATCCTTAAAAACCCTCTTTAGACGCAAAAATTTCGCAGATATTTCTTACACAAGCCGAGTTATAGCCTATTTTGTCCCAAATTTCGTTGCCATGGCAACCAGAAAGGGTCCGGGGTAAAATTAAATGACACTATTAGATTGGCCATCCCCGAAAACCATACCTAAAACTAAAAATTACGACCCTATCTTATATACAGCCAAAGTTATGACCGTTTGAATAATTGCTTAATTTTTCCCATAAGCGCCATTGTAATTTGTTTTTGATTTTTTGCGAATAAATACGTTAAATATTAAATTTTAATTTTCTAACCCCAAAAAGACACTTCCTTGTGCAGAACCGCGTCGTTTGACGTATTAAGCGTAAAAATTCCTCAAGAGGTCTGGCCTGTGGGTGCGTTGACAAAAAAAGGCATAGCCTATATAAATAAATTTTTTTGCGTATATTTCACCCATTTGCCGAGAAGCCCCCCTTGGAGGAATTTGCATAAAATTCTGTATGACGGGTCCCCTCGTTGACTTAATTAACTGCGCCAAATTTTATCCCAATCCGATTAGGGGTTTTGATTCTGTGGGGGTCAAATTTTTGGCTTCCCCATAGGAAAGAGAAGTCGCCGTTAACACAGGGCTTGAACTACCGTTCATCCTGTGAACGAAGACAGCAGTCGACAAAAAAAACTTTCATGATCTTTACAGTAATTATTTGCAAACATACGCCCGTTAATATATTGATTAAAAGAACAGAAACAAATCATGATTACAAACGTCACTGACAGAAAGCGATTTGTTGGAACACACTGTAGTTAGTTATCAACTAAACACACAACGCACCCCAGTCCAGATCCAGGCTAATAACATTTCAATCTTGTCTTCAACTTAGCTATTGCAACAACAGTGTAACCAAGCAGTTGATTCTAACCGATTACACTCGACACCGAACAATAGGCAAAGTTCTGTAGAATGCTAACACGTACGATAGCAAGTACATCACATGACATGCGGTCGTCCGCGCAGCAGCCTAGCGCCTCAGGTGTCGACAGTAAGTTGTCACCGAACAAATCGTCGGACGCGAGACATTCCTTATTTTCTTAGAAAAGTTTTTGAGCTTATAAACTAAAGAAAAAGCAAACCGATTAATAACGCCAGCCGTCGAAAAACGTTCTTGCCAATTTCGGTTTCTCTACGCTCGTTGGTTCGGAGCTAGCAGCCCGTACGAAACGGAAGAACAGACAGATCCGTGGACGGACAGGACGCGTAACGTGGCGTATACATATTTCGCCGCATAAAACAAGAATTGAGCCCGATAAGCACACTACGTGTGAGCTAAACCCGGATATGGAGAGAAAAAGTGAGTGTTAAATGAACTTAAATACCGAGACACCTTTATTCCACGTTGCCGACCGGTGGACCGGGTAGCCTAGACTGTCGTGTGTTTAGTCATGTATGACTGTACCCGCGGGTTATCGACAAGGTAGATAATATGAGTACCAGCGTGGAATAAGATAAATAATATATACGTACAGCGATGACGTTGATGCCCTGTCGCCTGGCTTCCACGGCACGATTCCAAGTCTGAGGCGGATTGTCCGACTGTCCGTCTGTGATGATGAGCAGAATGTCCGGAACACCCAGCCGAGAGCCATTTTGCAGCATCATCGTCGCCTGACTAATAAAAATAAATACACAATATGTTCGGTTCTGTTTGCCTGTCATCATCATCATCATCAATATTACAACTCATGGGCTCAGTGACCACGCAATTAATTAGTGTCAATTAACGGAAAATAATTGTTCTACCAACCGAATAAATCTAATGCTGAATAACGGTTACAGCTTTCATATTTTGTGAGTAATTAGCAGATCCACGTAACGAGTTTCAGTTGAGTAACTAGAAAGCAGTCAGAGCCCGCAGACCTCCGCCAAGGCCATGTTGTTCGCCAGGTGGCAGCACCATATTCGGTTTGGCAGCGGTTTCCCTTATGCCCAATTGAAAGCAATGTTAACGAAAATTTCAAAGTGATCCAGAATCCAGGATTCCTTCCGGATCACCCCCAAAATTGAACCACTGGTAGATGTTGTCATTCCCGATATTCCCAGAAAATTTCAGAAAGATCCGTCCATAACTTTTTGAGTTATCTTGCTGACACAGACAGACAAACAAAGTCTGGCAAAAACATAACCTCCTTGGCGGAGGTAAATATATTCGGTTCTGTCTGACTGTCATCGTCATCATCATTATTACAAGTCATGGGCTCAGTGTCCGTTGACGTCCGACGCCTGCCTGCCTCATCATCTTCTGTCAGTTGCTTCGGTCCTGTGTGATGAGTAGTGTTGTGCGATACCTGAAATTGGAGCCACGATAACAATACCATCTCAGGTATCGAGTATCGCGATAATATCGCAATACCGAAAGTCGTATCAAACGTTAATCAACAGGCCTGTCGAAGGGAAGGGAGAAAAGTTTTTTTCTGTCCCCGCGACGTTGGAAAGGGCGCCATCGCTCAAAAATTTATTTACTAGGCCTATATGTTTGACGGCAGAACTGATACATCTCAATTGAGTTAATGTCACTCCGACTCAGTCGTCAATCGTCAGTTATATTGCGACGATTTTTCAACAAATCAGTTTTTTTGGATGACTGTATGTATTCAGGGCCTTTTTGTTCTTGTCACGCAGTGTGCACCTGTACAGTTGTCAATATTCAACAATAGAGCGATGTAGTTGCAAACTGCATGATATCGAAACTGGTATCGTCATGTCACGATATTTGGCGGTATCATGACACCGCGATAAATCGCGATATATCGAGACTTTTTCGATACTGGTATCGAAACGTCGATACTCACGATACTTATCGAGGTATCGTAGGTATCGCACAACACTAGTGATGAGTGGTTCAGTTTTTGCAGATTTGCTTCTTTGCACCACTTCACAACATCATCGTCTTTCTTGTTTATGCCGTCCATCTTCCCATGGCGCGTTAGACTATCTTTAGTTTCCTGTCATTAGACATATGGCATTTACGTCTTAAGAGACGTAACTTTTTTCAATCACCATTTGCGATATATTGTGTTCGTGGTCGATTTTCTCATAAAGTTTTATTTTATTAGTCAGTCATAATTTATACACACCGGTAACGTCAGTCTACTGCTTAGCGTGAGCCAGTAATACAAGCTGATAGCTGCAATTTGTAACTGCCTACCGATAGTCAGTAAGGGAGTCACGTGTTCCTGGCAAGTCTTTGCTTGTGTCCTTGTTTATTTTCAAGCATAAAACTGTTTCTGTTTTTATTAACGTAAAATTGTACTGAAAATTTTAGACCATTTAAAAAAGAAAATGTTTAAAATTTTGCTCTCTAATAGACAAACAAACTGTTAGCGTGCATGTGAGTCAAACTTTTGAACGAACGTCGTCAGTCACAAATACGTCTATTATACGCTAACAGCTAGCAAGAGGTAAGTGATAAGATCATCTGTAAGTAAGTCAGTAAGTAAGCAATTAAATAAGTAAGTAATTGGGGGTGAGATGAGACCTGATGGCGTCAGCGGTGTTGGTGGTGCCGTCCATGTATCGGACCTCGAGCGCTTTGAGTAGCAGAGCCTTGTCACTGTACGTGTTCAGCTGGAAGGCAATGCTGATTCCTGTGCTGAACGTCAGAAGTCCTACCCGGAAGCCTCCACGACCGCTGCTTCGGTTCTGAAGAGCATCGTCCAGATCCAGTGCGTGAGTGAGCTTCGATACGAACGTCGTCACTTGCACGAAGTTCAGCAGTCCAATACTTCCCGACGAGTCGATTGTGAAGACGATATCCCCGGCGAACTGACATGCTGCGTAACATCATCATCATCAGCATCATCGTCAGCAGCAGCAGCAGCAGCATGACCAGCAACAAAATGCGTCGCAATCGCAAGCATAACAAAACGTAATTATAACATCCTACAACATTCACACTGTGTCAGTCCTCTCCTTGGCCAACTGTTTTCCGAACGAAAAAAACATGCATTACGTGAATTAAAAACTCAAAATGTTAAGCACATCGGGGGAAAGAAACGCGTTCTTATTTTCCCGGCCTAAACGACTTTGAAAACTTTAATTTGCAATTTGTTTAGTTCGTAAATTCTCTATTAACTTTCAAAACGGATAAACAAACACAGTTAAAAAAATATTTTCTCATTTGTCTGGCTATGGCTGAAGTAAAGTAACATTATTATTGTACACTAACAATGTTACTACAGACAATAGCAGAGACGCAACTCAGATCGGCGCCTGCCTTACAATGATAGAAAGTTATTAAGCTGGTTTCATTATATGAAAGCAATTCAGATTGACACTTATCAATAATTATTCACGGTTATCGCTGATTGGAAACAGCCAAAATCACCAATTACAGGAAACAATGCACTAAAATCACCGAACCAAAATCACAAACGCGCTGTGACAAAATCACAAAATAAAAAGCAACCAAAATCACGAAACGTGGCAAGTGATATAATGTCTTGTTCGCCCACATCTGATAAATGTGAAAAGTGTGGCGATTACTTTTGTTCCACCTATATGTAGAAACTACAATCTTACAATCTTCCCTCCCTAGCTTTGGGCGCATGTTCTGTCTGGTGCACGTCATAGGTCTACTGATAACGGCCGGCCCCGAGTCTTTCCATTGGCATTTCAATGCGCAATTCACTTCACCTCATCATACATTCTTTATTTTTTTGGTATGAGATTGTAAAACAACAGAAAGTAACGCATCACCGTGAATTATCTGGACACTATTGCGCCTGTTATACTACTGTTCAATGTCCAACGCGAACGAAAGCAACGCGTTTTCCGAGCCTGGCAGAAGTTCCAACAGCAGTAGTTGTCTTCAAGACAACAGTTCTTGCGCGCTGTCGGCTACAGCCATGCTGCAGTAGGCCTATACAATTTATATGCGAGTTTCAGAGACTTTTACCGCTAGGTGAATTAATTTTATGCTCACACTTTGTATTGCGACTTGTGTGTGATGTTGGTATTTTACGTGCAAAACGTTAGGCTTAATTTTGTGATTTTGGTATTTTACGTTTTTGTGATTTTGGCCCTTTTTCTTTGTGATTTTGGATATCTGATAAGTAATTAGTAAAACCTAATTAGTGATCTAGGTATATGCCTTTGCTGATAACTATTAATAAGTTTACAGGACTTACGGTTATCGCACCGCTGGCCTCCGTAACCAGGTCGACATATGCATATGTAGTAGTTGAGAATTGGAACGCACTGACCTCCATTGTGACACGGATCCGGAAAACAGAGATTAATGTCTGCATCACAACGTACACGGATTTTTATACAAAACGTTGCGGATTTGCAATAAAACGAATATATTCATTTCATCATCGTGCTAAAATCGTGTAACCAGCTGGCGGCATCTTGATTGAACGTGCTCAGCTAAGCTTCAAACTGAAGCGTGGTGTGCTGCGTTTAATACCCCGTTTACACGATCAAGCAAACATCGAGCAGACATCAAGCAAACGTCGAGCAAACGTCGAGCAAACATCAAGCTGGCTCGTCCAGTTAACTAAAGCCGTAACATCGAACCCTAAAACCAAACACGAAGTAGATCAGACAACCGGTTGCAGAGATACGGCCATTTGAAATTTTTCATCATGGCCATCTTAGATTTAATCCAACGGACTGACTCCGGCAAACTGTTCCAGACCGATGCAGCAGTCGCTGAAATGATGCGGTCGCCAATAGTAGAACGCACAGTGCGTGGAGCGACCAGCGCTGATGTAGTCGAAGAGCGCAGTCGTCGACGTGCGTTGAGGTGTGACAGACACGCGCTGAAGATCTGAGGCCAGGTAGCCAGGTGCAGAGCCGTGGAGGCAGCGATACACTAGCACTGCCAGCTGGAACGAAACATGTTCTGGCATCCGAAGCCAGTGTATTCTGCGCAGTAACGGCTGAATGTGGTCCTGACGACAAGCTTTGAAGATCAGCCGTGCAGCGGCGTTCTGCACAGACTGAAGCCTGTCCATGAGTTGCTTCGGAAGGCCGGCAAGAGTTACGGAGCCATAGTCAAGCCTGGAAAACACCAGCGCCACGATGAGCGACTGTCCGGGCAACGTACTAACCTAATACAAGGGTGAAAATATGTTGTTTGAGCAAACCTAATAGTTGTAACAGTGTAGTGTACATGCACTAGTAAAGCAGTCCTAGTAATTAGACTTAAGCCAGCCGCACATGCTGCAATAAAACAAGCTGCAATACTGTAGGTCTACAATGTTTTACGATTGTTGTAGGTTACTTTATGTTGTTATTTTATTTTCTTGCAGCAAGTGCGGACGTTTGCAGTAAAACAAAATTAGGCTTTTGCGATAAACAAACTAAAACGTTTCAGGAAAGAACAAGTCGATAAATCGAGACGAGGGGTTTAATCAACTTCCACACATCTATGATTGCTTACTGTCCGCCGCAGCGACACCTGGTGGACAGTCGTTCCAAAGAAGGCAGCAGCAATTGCCGAAACGTCAACAATAAAAGAAAAAAGTTGTAAATCGATGAAATTACATGACTTATTATAACGTTTTAGGCTGTTTTATTTTATTTTATTGCAGCATGTGCGGCGGGTGTCGGCCATAAGGTGCGTTCACAACGCGCGCGCGCGTGGACGATCTCAATTGATTGTTCAATCAAGCCCTAATCCAAGCGCTACTTTACCCTAGAAGAGCGGACACATTTGAGATCGTTCACGCGGGACGCGCGTTAACGCGTGCAATGAGAACAGACCTATAGACTTAGCGTTGTGCATGCAAGTACGCGTAATATACCGACTTCCGCAAATTGATTGTCGCAAGGTGTGCACGACACTGCCGAATGACTCGTAGTTGTCAACTTGTAGCGTGTTTCTGTCCGACGGATAGCTGACGATTCCCTTCAGCTCGTTGATGTTGAGCCACGAGCCGACAGCCACGACCATCAAGTTGATGCCGGTTCGTCGAGTCAAGTCGGCTTGCAGGTGCGTTTCAGCCGCGTCCATAGAGTTGCCGTTGGTGATGACGATTGCGATGCGAGAAACACCGGTACGCGCTGAGTTAAACGCCGTCGTGCGTAGGAACTCCAGAGCCGCGGCCGTGTTGGTCCTGCGCGCAATGTAAGTAAGTAAGTAAGTAAAGTAAGTAAAATGTAAATGTGTATGGCGCATATCGTTAAATTAACCTCTAATGCGCTTGTCACATTAGTACTGACTAAACAAGATTGTTTAGAAGAATTGTTTGAAACTGTCAGTATCACACGCCGGATCTCTGAGTTCATCTGGCAGTGAGTTCTTCCAGACTGTTGGACCAATACAATAATACAAATACAATAAAATTTAGAGTGAAAAAATGCCCACGGCACTGCAATCACTTCACAATCAATAGTGGAAATAAGGAACGGAACAAATGAGTTTTAAGTTTAGTTTTAAATGTTCGCAAAAACTTCGAAAACGTCACTTTTGATGGCAGACTGTTCCAAGTTCTTGCTGCAGCGACAGAGAACGCCCGGTCGCCGATCGTGGACTGCCGTCATCAGTTATTAGGTGCAAACGGTTTATTGGTGCAGTACCAGACACGTGACTTTTAGATTGCGGTTCAAATCTCTTAGCGGGTAATTCGCGAGGAACCTTAAACAAGTTGCTAAGCCTACTGTGTGCTCAGGCCAACTCAGCCTCCTACTCTCAACTGGGTGAGAAATAAGTGGCAGCCTCGGGGCTATGGGGCAGCTATGGTTTGGTTGCATGATTGTTGGCGATGGTACGCCTATGTCCGCTGGCTGGACCGCGACCCCAGTCATTCGCTGGAGCGTACAGTTCGTACAAATATACTGTGAGGTTATTATTATTTTGGCCGATAATTTGAATAACCAGTAGTTTAGTGAAAATTGGCAAGTAAGTTCGACCAAGAGTTTTGAAGGAAAGGAGGTGGCAGATTTCATTCCACTATTTTGCAGTTTATCTTCAAGCGCGGCGCCGAAAAAAATTATTAAAAGTGGCTAACTATATGAAGCGAATAAACTCGACTATCGACCTGTTTCCGTGGTATCTAAGGTCATCAAGTGCATCGACGATGTCAGCTCTGCTACTGTATTGACCCAGGCCGATGTCCAGGTAAGGCCGCAGAGAGTAAGTCATCACTCCTAGTCGTACTTGACCGCTGTCGATAGGCAAAGACAGCGTCAGATTGCTGATGAACTCGATGATCTGTGGCATGTAGTACGGATCCATGCTTCCAGACGTCGACACGACGAACATCACCTCGGCATCACTGACGCATCGCGCTAGCGTAGCTGTGTCAGATACATTAATTCAGCACACGTCTAACACTAACACTTTCAATCAACTATTCGAATTCGTCAAATTACAATCTCCACTTACTGATTTCTTGACGTTTCCGCAACCGCTGTTATCTTTTTTCGGGGGAAATGATCTCTGTTCGCCGCCAGATGTCGCCACAGTAAACAATTTGTCATAAATATCGTCGTAATATATGACGAAGTTGGTCCCGCGTGAGTTCGGTTTGTCTGTCTGTCCGTCTGTCTGTCCGTAACGCTGATGTATCATACAGGTTGAGTTATTCGGAAAATAACTGCACAACTAATCGCTTTAGGTTCTAACTGCTCGCAGTCCCAACGACGGTGACCTAGTTTAAAGATTATACGGTTAAAGGTTTCTTATGGAAACCTATATCAGAACTACACTGTGTCTCAAAAAAACCGGACCCCTGCTACCTTTTGCAATAACTCCAACAGTCCTGGTTCAATAGCAATAGATTTTAACAAAAATAATTGTTAGAGAATCAGCACTTAATAGCATGTGTTACTTTGCAAGAAATTTTAAGAACAGAGTACCAGCTCAGGTTTTCCTGTGGCATCAACAGTAGAGGCAACTGCACTGCAGTACTCCAACGAACCAACAACGTCAGTTACGAAATCACTAAATATTATAACGTCAACGTTTGAAGTTGAACGAACTGTTGATTAGCAACATCATAGTCAGAAGTTACAGCAGATGTTCAAAGTGCTGTCCCTTTACTCGAACACAGGCCCGGAGACGTCTTCTCCATTGGTCGATTGCGTCATCGACAACGGTCTGCCGTAGGCCAGACCAGACCTCCACCAAGCGCTGCTTCAGTTCATCCACATCTTTCCCCGTTTTATGAAATATCGTAAGCCCGTAACATACTACGATATTGAGTACCTTTTGACGATTTTCTCAGCTAATCATTATTATTATTAGGCACAGTTAGTTGGAGTTATTTCAAAACGTAATAGGGGTCCGGTTTTTTTTGAGACACAGTGTATGGAGCGCGACCTGTCACATAGGATCACATGGTGTTGCCTGACAGCCGACACGCGAATGCACCTCGTCTTAATTCCAGCCAAACAGACCGGTACTCGATTTACCTACCGAAGTGGAAAGTTGAAATGCGGTCTCCTTTCTAAACACCCTGATCACCAATTAGAACGTCTTTACACCCGCTACATGTTTGTCTTATTTCAATGATTACGCCTACCGGCTGATACTACAGCTACTAGGTTTACTGCAACTACTGATAAATAATAACAGTAATAAATATCAAGATAAGCTCTTACGTGTAGTAGTTGTTGGGGTCGTCGTCGTCGTTGTTGGAGTTGTAGTCGTGGTCGTGGGGGTAGTGGTAGTAGTCGTTGGGGTAGTAGTAGTAGTAGTTGGGGTCGTAGTCGTCGTCGTGGGGGTAGTAGTAGTAGTTGTAGGGGTAGTTGTAGTGGTGCTGGTACTGGTTGTTGTAGTAACGGTTGTCGTGCTCGGTGTAGTAGTAGTTGTTGTAGTTGTCGTAGTCGACGTCGTAGTCGGCGGCACTGTGGTCGGTACGATTTGACACGACGCGTTGACGAGCGATTCGATGATCGACTGCAGGTCGGCGAAATTCTCGGCGAAGAAATAGTGCTTGGGAGACAGGACCGTGTTGGGAGAAGCAATCTTCCGCAATTCCTCCTCATCCACCTACAACATTAGCAACACAGCAGCATTCTTACTGTTACCATCGTCATCATCATCAATCATCAAGCATCAGCAGCAACAGCAGAAGCAGATGTAGCACTATCATCACCGCCGTCACATACTCATAATATCTCACTGCTTTCCTCAAAAATGTGTTATAACATAATACAGCTTGACATTAAATGCGTTCAAAGCGTGTGCTCTGCATGGAACCTCGCGAGGAAAGTTTACCATTCTCCTCATATGGCTCGGTTGCAGTTCCGAGGCCGTTTTACGCTTTCGCAAAACGGAAAACGAAAAAAATAGCAAAAAGAGAAAATAAGACTAATAAAAATGCCAGAAAAAAAATGAAAAAAAAACATGCACAGTTTGCTGCCAGCGTAAATTCGCCAGACAGCTAAGTGTGAATTAATAATTGTACCGGTGTTAAAGTGACTTACATCGTCGGTGATTCCGACACAGAACACTTCGACGCCGGTTGCTTTTATCAGGTCAGCTTCGGGAACAGTATTATCCGACTCTCGGGTAGCCTTGCCGTCTGTGACCAGTACTGCAAACTTAGTAACGTTCGGCCGAGCTTCGCTGAATAGCTCTGTCCGCGCCACACGGAAGGCCTACACAACCGTCAGTAAGTTAGGTTTTCTCGGAAAAAAAATCGCAGAAATGTTAGCTTCTATGTATCTTGTAAACCACTAATCATTATCGTATGTGGTTATTTTTACTGCGCACACACAACGTTCCTAACGTAGCGAAAAGGAGTAGCCCGACATCAGTATAATAACGACGACTCACCGACGACCCCGTCATGACGACCGACCTTCGTTGGAAGAACCTTCCCGGAAGAACTTCAAATGGCCATGTCTCAGCACCGATCATCCGATCCACTTCCGGTTTTAAATGGGGGTAATTGAAATCAGCCAATTTAACGGTGTAATTTATATTTACCCCGAACCGACCGTCGTTGCTATGGCAACGAAATTTGGGACAAAAATGGGCTATAACTCTGCTGCGTAAGAGATATCTGCGAGATCTTTGCGTCTTTCGGGGGGGGAGAGCATCAAATGCTGCCAATCAAATTATACTCTGACTGACCCTTGTTGCCATAGCAACGGAATCTGAGACAAAATGGGCTATACCTAGGCTTGTACAACAAATATCACAGAGATCCTTGCAGGGGGTTTTCGGGATGTAACCATTAGATGACGTTAGTCGAAGTATACCATGTTTAACCCTGACTGTCATGCACAAAAACGAGTAATAGTAGTAGTACTAGTAAGATTTTCGGTATCAGCGGTCAATGCGCACGGAGTATACATTAGATGGGTTACAATCTGAAGTATTTCTTGTTCAATATATTGACTGATGGATGGAAGGGTCGGCGCGTCAGTAAGTCGATAAATGGATTGATTGATTGACTTACTGAAAGTCACAGAGAACTTACGTCAATCTGTTAACCTAGTACTACCGGCCTACGTTATGAGAAGAATTTTTTCTGGGTTATTCGAAAATTCATCCACGAAAATTTTGTGCAGCAGTTGAGCATGGCCACGAAAAAAACTCGCTCCGTAACATACTGGTTAAAACGTTGATTCCCGGTCCGGTAGCTATCAAGTGGTTATTGTTTTCTAGATAGGTGACAACGGCAGGCGCTATACCAAATTTTTAAAAAATTAAATTTAGATAAATTAAATTAGGCAAACCATTTCGTTATACAATGTGTTCAGAAGAAAACACCCACTTGCATTTTCTTTTATATCTCCATGGAAAATGTTTACATTTGCACAAAATTTTTAAGGAATGTGTAGCAGGAAACGCGTATTTCACCGGTAAAAAGGTTAAATATTCTTTGCCACCGGTGACGTCTTGCTGAGGCGTGTTTCGCACTTTTTTTCTCTGAGAATCTCTGAGAATCTCAGAAATTCTAACTTAGAATTCGCGTTTCGCACTTCATTTTCTCTGAGCTTCTCTGAGAAATAGTGAGCAAGATGTTCCTTTGCTACGTTATGCTAGCTCTGCCCACTGGCTTGTGAGTTACGTCAAATTGGCTAGCGTAGAATTCTATGTTAGAATTCTCGTAGAATTCTTACTTGCGCATTTCACACTTTTCGTGAGAACTAGTGAGAACTACTGAGCCGTAGAAGTGAGATTCTCAGAGAAAAAAAAGTGCGAAACGCGCCTCTGATGTCATATTTCCGTGTTTGTAAATCACGGGTTTTACCATTGAAGACAGATATTTGATGAAATGTTGAAACACATCATTTGGTTATTGTGTTAAATGAACCCAGAAATATGCTAATCTGTCATGCAATTTTCCATTGTAAACTGTTTTCGTGGTTTATCTTGTTGGCTGAGTGCGAGATTTTTAACTTTGTTGATGTTAGCAGGCGTACGCGCACGGTGGCACGTCCCTGCGTGGATGACCACTTGCCCGCTATCAGTTGAACGGTTTTACACTGCTGGTCATGTCAATTTTTTTTATTTAAAAGTTTTATTCCCTCAATATTCAATGTCTGTTTATTGTCCAGAAACATCTTGCACAAACATGCGGCTGCATAACCGTTGCTGAATCGAAAACATTTTATCAAATGTCTGTATTTAACGGTAAAACCCATAATTTACAAACACGAAATTATGACGTCAGTATGACGTCACTAGTATCAAAAATATTAATTTTTCATTAGTAAAATAGTTGTTGCCTTCTAAGCATTTTGTAAAAATTTGTGTAAATCTGGACATTTTCCATGAACATATAAAAGAAAACGTGAGTGGGTGTTATTTTCTGAACACAGAGTATAACCAACATCAAGTGGTCCACTCAGCCTTCTATTCCTCCTAGGTAGGTTAATCCTATTCGGCTGGGGTTAACGGTTAAGGCGTTTATTTGTGCCGAGTGGAAACGTATTACACTATGTGATCGCATATGGCTGGTGATTGAGATGATGCTCCGCTCCGTAGCTCTGAGATAGATTACCAATAAAATCTACAGACAACCTCTAGCCTTTAAATTTTTGGTGGCGATCCAATTTTTGTGAATTCTGAATCGCTGTCGAGGATTTATCACTAAGAGATAAGTTGCGGACGAAATTTTATTTTTTAAAAGTAGGAGAAGTGAAAGGGTGGACTAGATAGTGGCTCACGGCCAACTATTCAAATTTCGGTGTTCCGTGATCCGAATCCGGGTTTCTTGAATCCGGTAAAAATATTGCGCATGAACAGTATGATTTCACACTGACCCAGGCTATGTTGGTTTCGCCGCCATTTATGTCCATGTCGGTGACCGCGTCGATCATCAAGCGTGAATTGTTGTAAGCGTTGAAACCATATTCCAGCCAGGCGCGAGTGCTAAAGCCGACCATGCCAACACGAGTCAAAGCAGGACCGATTGGAAACGCTTCGATCAACCGTGTGATAAAACCGCGCACGGGACCCTCCCAGTTATCATAACCGCCGCGCGATGGGTCGACAATACTCGTCGAATGATCCAGAATGATTCCGATCTCTGCCTGCTTGGCGCACACTACACATTCAACAACCAACAGCGGTCATATATGCTTCCACGACAGTTTCTTTTTTATGAAAACATGATGTTTTCACAGATTAAATTACGCTGTTGAAAATCGGACATTTTTGGCCGATCATACTAACCGTCGCGCTTATTGTACGATGTGTTGTCCGTCTGTCTGTCGTTTGTCTGTAACATTTTTATTAAGGCTAAGCGGTGCGTCTTCTAGGTTCGGCGGAGGTAACGTTGAATATGGCGTTGGTAATTCGTACGTGCAGTCAATAGTAAGCAGGTTGCTATCTGCAGCGGTTTGGCCACAATTTGCAACGCTAAGTTTCCGCCAGCACTTATTTCTGGAAACAGTTTGTAGCTTATTTACCGCAGCCGGCAGTAGTACGGTCTCGAATATTAAATAAGTAAACAATTTAAACATAAATAGCGACGTGCATGGCGACAGACAGAGTACAAGTAGTAAACATCTAAGTTTACTGTCCATTACTAGGACGGTCGGCTTCTCCAGTGCCGGATTAAGGGGGATGCTGATGATGCTGCAGCATACAGCCCATTCGTGAAATAGACCCACGGCCACAGAGTTGACGAGAAACTTTTTTCGTAACAGTCATTTCTATTCCACATAAACGATTCAAAATGTTGCCTTGAGATGTGTTTCTGAGAGCCCAAACTGCACAAAATGCGTTTGCGGCCGGGGCTTCGACGGTCGACCCGGACCCCGATGAGGAAGCTTACGGCTTCCTGCTGAGAAAGCTCTCAGATTTCCTAGCTAGATTTGGGGACAAAGCACGAAATGGCATAAAAGGAAAAAGATGAAAGAAAAGAAAAAAAGTGGGAAAAAATGGGCTTAGGTGTGGCCCAAGGACAAACTTTCTTGCTTTTGGGACGAAAAGTGCCCCAAGGACAAATTCCTGGCTACGTCTGTGCCTGTGTATAAGATGGACGCAGGCCTGTCAAATCACCTGCATTGAGCGGGTGACACTCGCGATTTGATCTCGTCAACCGCGCAGTCAATTATCATGATTTGTCATTGTTGTTTAACTGCATTAAATTTGGTCAGTTGATTCTCACGAAAATGATTACAATTGTTGCTACCAGAGGCTACATTTTCAGGCGAAAATGCACCAAATTCGACTTCGGTTGGGGCTCCGCCCCAGATCTCCTGAAGAAGCTGAGGCTCACAGCGCAGCGCTGGTTTTAAGCGGTTCATTTAACTCAGCGACTCATTAAAATGTTCCGTTTATATACGGTTTAAATGTTAATTGTAATTGGAGATATAAAACGGCAAAAATCATGCTTGTCCGTATGTGACAATAGATTGTTATATTTATCTAAGTTACCGCATTTAGTAAAGAGTAGTTCACTGTGATTGTGTTAGGGGAAGGGTCTTGGGCCTCTTCGTCGCTTTTGAATGGCAGAAACAAATAAGCCCTTACATAAATAACAGCATCCGGCCCGATTTAGTCTTAGTCCGGTCCTGGCTTCTCCTAGCAACAGCTAAAATAATTTTAACATGTTGTTGCTATTCCTGTAGACATTTAATTTATAGCTTTAATTTAAGTGATTTTGCGCGTACTTTGTATATTCTGCTGGGCTCTTGTCTTCTTTTAACTTTCATATCTCTAACATTAATAAACGCTAGTGTTACTATTAGTGTGCGGTTGTGCTGCTTACCCTTGGGTCTCACTGCGCACAGAAGTCGTTCGACGTCACCGACGCGTCCCTGTAGATCTGCGTAGCTGCCTTGGATCCGCGTGTAGTCGCTACGAGAACTGGACATTTTGACGAGGTCGTTCTCATACGAACGAGAAGTTAATCCGACCGCTATCGACACTATTCCGTTATCGTTCAATTCCTAATAACATCGTCATCATCATCATTATCAGCAGCAGTAGCACCAGCAGCAGTCACTCCGTCATTATGACCGATACATCTAATTAACGTACAGACAGATATTGGTACCGATAATTCGCTTTACTATAACGAACCGCAGAACAACATTTACAAATCAATAAAATCACACGCTGATTTGTAAGCAGAACGATCAAATAACAGGAAGACCAGCTGTCGCTAGAATAGCCGACCGCACTGGTTGTCAGTGACCTTCAAGGTCATCCAAAGTCAATGATTTCCATCTAATCTGACAGAATGTATGCCACGTCCCATTACCGTTTCTGACATAATCAATTTTCCGTTGAAAAACGGACATGCTTCCTACCCCCGTCTATAAACACCCGATTTGAAAATGTTCCCCTACGATTAGATGGCTGAAATTTTGCATGCCCGAGTTTAATTCCTATGGCTAATTATTAGTGTAAAAAGTTTTTCCTTATGCCCTACCGGTTAACCGCAGTACATCCGTTACAGAGAGACGGACAGACGACAACCATGCCAATAGCTCGATCGTTACTAAAATACGGTCGGCTAAAAAGGAATACTGATCACAAGCGTATTCCACTCCAATTAACTGTTTAACTACAGTACGTATAGACAAAGTAAACCGGTAGACATGCAACTATGGCGCAATTCTTACTTTTTGTCAAAACCGTGGCAAATATTTTCTAAATTCTTTCACCTATAGGGAAAAATACACAGTGACAGCGATAAATTTGCCGATAAGTGATCAACAAAGATCCCATTACACCCTGTCTCTTGTCTCGGCATAACATCTCATGTGTGAAACATAATCAGCTTTAGACTACTTAAGTTACAAAAGATAACTTAAAGTATTCGAAAGCTGACTATTCACGACGCGTTTAAAATGTTTTGCAATCATCAACAGTTAATAGGCCTATCTATTTTTCAACTTTGGGCTTACCACAAATTTTGAGAATCGGCCAATATAATTTCGATGAAGTTGCGAAAGCACGAAAGTTACGGGCTCCCTTTTCATGGACCAACAAGCAACATACGCACCTGGAAAACGGTTTCTAGCTCTCGACTGTTTTGAGCGCGCTCGTTAGTGAAGGTTAGGGCGACTTTCTGTATCCAGTTATCATATCCTCGGTATCCGAATGACAGAGTCTGTGTGCGTAGAGTTCGCATGGCACCGACGATGTCATTGCCTCCTGTTGTTATCATCGGCAACGCCTCGATGGCGCGTTCGAGGTCGGCCGTTGTCGAGTGTACACCGAGGTTCCAGTTAGCCGCCACCGAACCTACGCCCGTCAGTTAATCTTTCATAAATATTGTTATATGCACTCATCAGTAAATAATTAGCATAATTGCCAGGTCGTCTGTGAGAAGGTTAGAACAAGACAGCACAGAATCTGCTACTGCAAAGTCCCATAAAAACTTAACAGCTTGTTATGTAAAACTGTGTCCACACATAACAGTGACGACCTTCGGTGCAAAGCACTCTTATTATAACTACTCATAAGTCTACTGATGTAGCTGTGGAGATGTTTGCTACAAGTATAAAAATTTCGCCCACTGCGTCAACTGTTGAAATGCACAAAAGACTGCGTTTGCCAGTCAGATACTTTTCCTCTCCAATACTAGAAATTTTAAAATATACAAAATAAAAATGTTAAAATAATTCGGTTTTAAAAATTTTTGTTAGAAATTCAAAATTTCCAATTCGTGACCATTTTAATGTGTTATTTTTCTTTCAGCTATATGGTTACGATTAATCATTATTGTGATTGCATTGCAAAATATTCTAATATTTCTGTCGGAACCGTTTCGTAAATACAGTAGACGGTAGACGTAAAAGCTGCAAACTAAGATTTTTTTTACTTTTGTAACTTAAGTCACGCATTGTGTTCGTCTGCCGTCTGTTATAGGTATACTGCATAATTTTTATCTAATTGAATATCATTGGCTGCTGATCGAATGATAAAAATTAATGTAAGATTATGCTGCGACAACATTGGTAGTAGCCTATGGATATCGCGTTTCACGTTAAACTTTGATCATTGCCGCAGAATACTAATAGAAAGCTGGTAAAATAAACATTAAGCACACAATAAACATTAACCATACGCAGTAAAAAACTTGCTAGCATTATCGTTTTGCTCGAGATCGTTTTGCTGCTGTTGAAAATAAACATGAAATACTGCTGATATCAAATCAATCACAAATGAAATGCCAATTTCATGCAAGAAACTATCCATACGAGAAATGTGGCAATTGTGGCATGTTCAACATTCGGCGCAAATGTTCTGTGTTTTATTTTGATTACAACTACTTTTAAAATAATTGCAAAATGTTTTAAAACAATTAAAACATGCAGGATTGCAAGCGCGGCTTAAAGATATGATGTGGTAAAACTACAGACAAAAATGAGCCCATTGTTAAGCGAAGTTTATTTTTACATTTAACCACGTCCGAATTATCTTTAAAAATGTGTTATAAACATTTGTAAAAATGTTTAATATACTGAAAAGAATTAGAGAACAGCAGATGATATGATATGATAGCAGGCCTGATATTGGCCTCGACCTTTAGACCCAAATGATGCCCTAGAAGGCCCAGGCTTTTGTATCTTGTGGTCGCATAAGCTAAATTTCGTGAACCAACGTTATGAAACTCTCTGAAGACGGGTGGGTGATTGCTTACGAACGTTCACAACGCAGTGCAGTCTTGTGCGACGTCGGCTGAGGCGGCGACGCAGCGATTTGTCAAAAAAACAGCCGCCCCGAGTCTGACGTTTTGAGCCAAGTACCTACAGGGTGGTCCAAAAAAGCGGACCCCCTACATTTATTTGGCGAAAACTTCCGTAAATGTGCACCGATTTTAACCATTTTTGTATTATTACATCAAGAAATCCATAGTACATAAATGTGAAAGTGCGCTCACCACCTCACCTTTATTTTGTAATTACCCTACCTAGCAAAACACACACTTGTTTTTATATCAATGCGGCATATTTGATTTATCACTTTTAATGGCTAGTCGGCAACATCAACAGTTACGTTAATGCTCAACAAATGCCTAACCCTTGACAGCAGCCGTCTCATGCTTAGAAACTCTTTTTATTAAGCGTCTGTATATATCTTTTCTTTTCTTTTTTGCAAACCCGTTATCAAACAGCGATCGTCCTTCGTTATTCTGCCCATAGGCCTACTAAGCCACGTAAACCATTATCACAAAAATATTATGCATAAACACAATATGACTTAATAATGTCGTCACAATGCATTTCTATAAATATGTAAACAAGTATGAAATAAGTATATTAAATTGTTCTTTGGGTAAACTTTAAAACGTTGCACATTGGAAAATGTAGCGTCAATTTTGGGAGTAGTGTGTGTTTTGTTAGGTAAGGTGATTACATAATAAACGTGAGATGTCCAGCGTAGGCCTAATTTTATTTATATATACGTTATGAATTTTTCGTTGTAACAGTGAAAAAATCGTTAAAATTGGTGTACATTTGCGAATGTTATCGCAAAGCTATCGTCCGTTTTTTGGGCCACCGGGTAAGCCCATAGTGGGCTATCTACTGGGTTTGACGGCGAACTTAGGACTACATTTTATTACAGGCGGCGGGGAGCTGGCTGCCCTATACAGACGCAGCGAAGCGTCACGCCGCACCTTCAGTTATCTTGGCGCCGTCACAAACTACGCAATAATGTTTCCAATAAATATCACGATCTTTGAATATTATTCTCTCTTAGTCAGCCGCCGCTGTTTGCCCAATCAATAGTAACGCTGACGCTTCTTACGAAAGCTTTCATCACCATTGCGAGCTCCGACAAGTTAATATAGCGACGCACTGGATGGCAAACCGTTCGCCCTCGCACACTCGATCATTAGAGTTCTGACCCTAGAGCCGTTAAAAGACTTTCATAAACCTTGCGTCAACCTCTAGCCCCTGGTAACGCCAATTGGTAAGCTTCACGTTTGTGTCTTCTGACAAGCATAGAAAGTTAACTGCTTTATGGTTTCCCGCTGTATCGCCTCCAGTTCTGTTCACGGTCTTTTTTTTAACTGTTTTTTTAAATTTAATGCTTTACATTATTAGGACACATAATTTGGCGCTAAAATTGTATTCAGCGTTATCGTGGTTGCCTCTACCTGACATTCTTTTCACTGCTGACGGTTTTTGACGACACCATGTCTTTGAGATTTGTCGGCTGATCGCCGCGAAACGTATCCATACGATAGGAAATAAGTGTAATTTTAAAAAAAAAACTACGTCTTGAAACAACGTCCGTAAAATTAAGACAGATTTTAAACAACTTTAAACTCGGATCGCAAATATTTCTGAAAAGAATACCAACAATCACGAAATGGTGTTTCAACCCGCAATCTCGTTGCAAAATTGTGGTGAACCACAAACAAAAAGTTACTGACTATAGAGGCCTATATATAAAAGCCTTGCATTTGAACTTTTCAAATGTCGAACTACGGCTGGCAACCGTGTAATTTTAACTGAATAAGCCAACAAGATTTGTAACTGTCTGCCTACAAGTGTTAATCTAGATGTCAAACGTGCAACATTATTATTAAATAAGCTTATAACTGATGACATCTGATGGCGACTTTTACTTTTTATGTAATAGGTTTTACACACTGTCAGTAAACCATTAAAATGTAGGCTGCCGATAAAGAACTGCCCGCGCCATAGCTGTTTAGCTCTACCGCTCATTACATGTCACTTACTGTCTTTTCTAACAAGTGAGACGGAGGTTGAAGTGATGATACAAGATGACTTTTGAACGACTCTCTTTTTGCTTGCGTTTGACTGCTGCAAACTCGCTGTCGGGCCGTTCTAATAAAATTAGTGCGTTATTTCGAGTCTAATTTTTTAAAATGAAAAGTGTTTTACTTGTATTTGACCCAAGTAACTCAGCCTGGCCGTTTTTCATCGGGTAAGCGCAATGAGTCAGCAAAAACTGGAAGCGAACGGGCACACTAGTGCCGCCCTGTGAGCCTTATGAACCAGGAAGGAGTAGTCAATTTCAGGCATTTGTTTGTAGAGCAGCAAGCGATCAACGTCTTTAAAGGAAAAGGTCAAAAGTTGGAGCAGACATAGGCTTCATGAACAGAATGCTTGGCATAATGGTGCGATTGCGTCGAAAACATTCCCATCAATCACAATCAAACAGCAGCAGGCGAGTTGGGTCTCCTTGAGCGGAGTTGCCTGGCCAGTCTGTCAACGCTGTGACAGACTGGTAGGTAGGCGGCACATTCTTTCAGAGAACAGGATCATAGTAGCAAGCAAGCACACAGATCTATAGGGCAACCTGCTGTCTTCGTCCTGTGATACCTGGGCAACTTTATACCGCTATTACATTCCACGAGTGACTCGATAATTCGTCACTCATTTCACCTGTTTATTTGTTGGCCATTGATATGTCCGCTATGTAGAGCATGCAGTAGACACTCAGATCAATAAGGTTTACCGCAAGTCGGTATCAGCTACTGTAGTGGAGCAATATTCGCCGAAAAACGGGACATTAACATCGAACTGTAACGAGTTCTGTAACTCATTCCAGGACAACAGGCTAGAGGACTCGCTAGATAAAAGCTCTGCTTTGCACACAGTCAGCTTTTCATCTCTTCGAGAGTCGGTCTTAGCAGTAGGCCTAGAGCCTACTTCAAAACGTCAGGTGTTGGAAAATCAAGTTCAACACTCTGACGAATTCAACGGGTACATGTTACTAGTAGTGTCTGCATTGTCTGTGTTGCACACACTCTGCACAGTAGCTAGATACCATCAGGCGTTTGTTGGTTCACGCGTAGGCAATATTGAATATATCTGCCCATAATTATTCTGCTTTACTAAACTTATAATAACCACCGTTATGGCTGCTCGTGCTCGTAGCCTCGTCCCCATTACCGCAAATTCCATTCAGGAAGTAACGACGAACGAACTCGTGAAAACGTCACAAGATCGAGAGATGTAGCACGAATTTGAGGTTCGCTAATCCACAACCATACGACTAAACAGAAAAATGCCTAAGCTTATAGTTACTAAATGTTTAAGTTACGAGCAAAAGTCAACACCCAAAGAAGTGAAGATGTTTAAAAATTTGTAACTTAAGATAAAATGTTGCTTGATTTTTGTGCGTTGCACTTTGTATTAAAATGTACAAAATACAATTCCATCATTATAATACATTAAAATTTTTGGTAAAACTTGTATTTCACGCGCGAAAGCTGCTACTGCTTTAGCGAGTCTTAGCCATCTCAATTCTGTCTGTCCGTCCGTCTGTCCGACATACGGGTGGATCAGTCAAAAACGGTGCAAGATAGGATAACCAAATCTTTACCATTGGCTGCATAATGTGTTATTTCGTTACAGTGAAAGCTTGATGTCATGCGATCTACAGTTTGGTTTTAAGGCACGTCGGTCAACAGATATGTGTACGATGATACTGAAAGAGTCAGTTGCATATCATGTAAATAATGGATCATCTGTTTACTGCTGTTTTCTAGATGCCACAAAGGCTTTTGATCGTGTAGAATATTGTAAGCTTTTTCGAATGTTAATGAAACGTCGGTTACCCTCTGTTGTCCTTCGGTTACTATATACTATGTACTTGAATCATTCGACTCAGGTTGAATGGAATGGTTTCAGATCTGTCGCCTTTAAAGTTCTAAATGGTGTCAAACAAGGTGGCATTCTAAGTCCTATTATGTTCCGTGTGCATATTGATGATCTGCTGTTGTTACTACAGAACTCTGACGTTGGCTGTTATAATTATAGATAACTATTTTGTCGGTGCATTAGCTTACGCTGATGATATTGTCCTTCTTGCACCTAGTGCAAATGCAATGAGGAGAATGTTATTATACTGTGATAGTTATGCTTCAGAATATAACATTACATTTAATGCTAGCAAATCTAAATGCATTCACTTTTGTCCTAAGGGTTACCATAGAAAAATACACGGATGCACACCAGTATTTTTTGTTTGTAGCCAACCTATCGAAGTTGTAAAGCAATGGTCTCATCTTGGTCATATTATTTCGTATGATATGGATGACCGATATGATATTATGC